>JAEEGK010003859.1_pt1 | contig 37040 bp, 20 predicted proteins | sample 8958771 | NCBI WGS metagenome assembly JAEEGK01 (sample SAMN16246547, study PRJNA631951) | gut metagenome | biome: gut microbiome; feature: rumen; material: SC-attached | host: Bos | place: Iran: Karaj | collected 2018-10 | reverse complement strand
AATGGGGATTGGGGATTGGGGATTGGGGATTGGGGATTGGGGATTGGGCCCAATCCCCAATCCCCCATCCCCAATCCCCCATCCCCAATCAATTAAAAAATAATTGTTTTGAAGGAGTATGATTTATTAATCATTAAAATGATTTAAATAAAACAAATATTTTATATAAAATTTCTTCTTCCAATTGTACAAAATATTTATTAACAAATAATTCTAAAGAAAATTTATATTTACCAAATGATATTGAAAATAATAAAGAACATTCATTACAAATTTTGAGAGTGATTCAGCAGAAAAAAATGTATATTATTCATCAATTCCATTGTAACATTAATTAATAATACCAATAAACATAAATTTAGACAATTATATTAAATTAAAAAATAATATAATATAATATATATTTATAATTATTATTTTCATAAAAATTTATCAATGGGAATATTCCTATAAGGATTCATATTATTTTTTCGCATTCTTTTACCAACTTCATCTTTAACTTTTTGTAACACCGATCTAACATCAGAAGGTCTTTTAGAAATTAAATTTTTTAAAAATTGCCCAATATCATTTAATTGAGTATCTTTCATTTCATCTAACCAAGTTTTAATAGCCAAACCATTATGAGGTTGAAGTTTAAAATTATCAGGTAAATTATCAATAATAATAACTTTACTTAAATCTCTTCCTAATTTAGTTAAATCTTTAACGAAAGAAATTCCACTAATAGAAGTATGTTGTCTATATAATCTATATTTAATATATATTTTATTAGGGTCTAATTTATCTAAAATTCCATCAGCATAATCTTGCATTGCTGCAGTGAAAATTGCAATTTCAAAAATATCACTCATATCTCTTAAAAATTCATAACAATAAGGTCTTATTAAAAATGATCCTCCACTTGGACAATAAAAAAAATGAACTAAAGTTTCATCTAAATCTAAAACTAAAGTATATGTATTTTCATCACAAGAAGGTAAAAATGGTGTTGGTATATTACCGTTAAAACCATATAAACTTAAAATATTATTTGGATTAAAAGATAATGTTTTATTAGTTATTGAAGATTGTGATTTTGGAACTTCTGTTATTAAGAAAAATAAAACATGATTAATTATTAAATTTGCTATTTGAAAAGGAGAATAAGTTTCTAATAATCTGAAAAATTCATAACAAATACTATGAATAGGTTTAAAATAACCTAATTTAAAAAAATTATTTGACATTTGTCTAATATGTCCAATAATAATTTCACAACTTTTACTTAAATTATTTCCAAATGTTGTTGGATTTGTGATTGGATTATTCCTATTTTTATGTAATTTCAATATTTTTGTATATTTATTTAAAAAGTCTGTTGTTATCATATTACAATTATTGACTGAAGTATCTTTTGTTCCTTTCGTTAAAATAAAATGAGATATTAATTGAATTAAATAATCATTTATACTATTTGATATTGTTTTCACATTTGATTTTAAATTTGTATCATAATTAAAATCAGATAAAATAAATTTTAAATAAATTACTAATATAAAACATATTTTTATTATTTTTGAATAACCGTTATTCATTGAAGTATTAGAAAAAATTTCAATAGGAAAATCATTATTATTTACATGTGATTGTAATAAATTGATATATCTTTTAACAGTGAGATTTAAGTTTGATTTATTATCATATGATATTTCAATTTCAAATAAAATTTCCCAAATTTGACTATTAAAGAACATTGCATTTTCATTTCCTTCAACAATAGAAATAGCATTATTATTATTTTGATTATTAATATTAATTTTAACTGTTCCCATATTAAAATTCCTTATTTTAGCATCATTATTAACTTCAATTGAATTAAATTTTTCTTTTGTTGTTTCCATTAAATCTTCTATAACATTTTGAACTATATTATCATTGATTTTATTTTTCCTAAATTCTTTATTCTTTTTTTTATTTTGATTAACTCCTTTTCCAATAACGTCGTTTCCTATTTTTGAAAAAATACTATTTCCTGAATTTTTATAATCTAATGAATTAAAAGGATTTTTCCCAATTACTTCATTATTTATAATCAAATTATTTACATTAATATTTATATTATTATAATTGAAATTATTATTTTCTTTTGGTAAAGGAGGAGAATAATTACTATTATTTGGAGTATTTATAATTTTTGGAATCTTTTTTGAATTTTCTTGTTGAAAATTTTTTCTTTGATTTGATTTAGGTAAACTATAACTTGAATTTACATGTTTATCACTTGAATAATAAGCTCTTGAACTAGGTTCATATTTCCTCCTAGTAAATTCTAATTTGAAATTATATATTTTGAAGTACCATTTTCAAAATTTTTAAGTGAAGAAGCCATAATAAAAATAAAAATTAATAAAAAGATTATCAATAAAATTATAATTTAATTAATTAATATGGAAACTGCTGGTTTACAAACAGCTAAATTAACAAATACAATAAATGGAATAGGCTTTGGAGCATTTAATCACTGGGGGACAATAAATAGAAAAGACATATTAACATCATATAATAAAGAGACATTAGAAACAGCATGGATATTACTTTCAAAATATATAATAAAAAATTATGAAAGTGGTAAAGGAACCTTCATAAAAAATTTTGGAACGTTTACATTTACAAATCCAGATTATAGTTTAGAAGGAACAACTAATCAATTTAAAAGAGATTATAAAGTTAGAAGACCTGTTTTTTTAGTAAGTAATGAATTTTTAGATACTTTAAAACCAGGACAATATACTAAAACTGGGGGATTACTTTATTATACTCAAAAATTAAATAATGGAGTTAATTTTGTTAAAGTTAATTATTCTGAATTATCTTATGGAATGAATATTTCTAAAGAAGAATATATGAATATTATAGATCATATTATTAAAGAAATGGGAGAACAAATTTTAAAAAAAAATTTTAAAAGTAGAGAAATGCCTCAATTAGGAATTTTCTTATTAAGAGGTAATGTTTTTGGAATGAAATTCTATAAAGATTTTGATTATAATGTAATGAAAATTCCACAAAAATTAAGTTTTACAAAAAAAAATTTAGAATTATATATGGATACATTAAGGACAGAACAAGCTTCAGCTGATGTTCCAAATGCTGAAAAAGCTGTTAATGAAATAAGACCTAAAACTGCTGTTTTAACTAATATTACTAAAGGAGCAGATTTTTACATGAGGAAATATTTAGATATTAATCCTAAAGATTATGATAATAATAAATTATATGATTTTAATCAAGTAGAAAATTATAATGGAAATGAAAAATGGAATTCACAAAATTTTTTCCCTGTTAAAGATTTAAAAAGTGCTTTAAAAGAACAACCAGTTAAAAAAAATTTAAAAGATTTAATGTTTCCAAAAGCAATTTTAGAAGCTATTGTAAGTAATAAAGGACAAATAATAAAAGAGATGAAAAATTATGATAGAAGAAATAATGGTATAATATCAAGATTTGAAGTAGTTAGATCATTTGCAAAAGCTAATATTCATCCTAATTTATCAGTAAATAACTTTAATGAAATAATAAAAATTTATGCAGAAGGTTTAGAATCAATTGATTATTTAAAATTAATGACTCAATTAATAAAAGAAGCAAAAGCAATTTTAAAAAATTCATCTTTTATTAAATACAGTAATGATGATATGAGTAGTTCATTTAATAATAAATTTAAACTAGGTCCTGAACAAAAAGGAAAAAGGTCTTTATCTTTTTCTGCTGGTCCGAGAGGAAGAACAATGAATAATTTAAATATTAATAATTATTTTAATAATTATAATAATATTGAAGTTATTGTTGATGAAGTTGAAAATGAAATTAATGCTTTAAAAATGATATTTGATGAAATTATATATAAAAAAATACCTGTTGTTGTTAATAATGATAAATTTAAAGATAATAATAGGAATATTTCTTATAATGATTTTATCGCTCTTTTACATTTATTTGATATTACTTATCCAACTGAGAAAATATTTAAAATTCTCAAATTTATTAAAATAGAAGATCCTAAAAGTTTTTCAATGAATTTAATGCATAAAAAGTTAAAAGAATGTAAGTTAACATCATATGAAATGACAAATTTTGAAATGGAAGAAGCTTTAGCAAATTTATCAAATATAATTAAAAATCTTGGAGGAAGGAATTTTTTATTTAATGATAATCAATCTTTATTATTTCATCATTTCACTAAAAAATTATATGGAAAAACACCATATACAAAAAATATTTTACAAATTCTGTTTAATAAAATAACAAATAATAATATATCATTAACTCCGAATGATTATGATAAAATAGCAAATTTAGAATTTAATGTTGATGGTTTAAATGATAAATTTTATAATGAAACAACAGAAAAAATGAAAGCAATAATAAAGAAGAAAAAAATAAATGCAAGTAAATATTTTGATCATTTACTTTCTTATAATTATTTAAGGAAATTTAATCATTTACCAAAAAAAGATTTTGTATTAGCTTTACAACAAGAGCCTTTTAATTATAATGAAGCACAGGCAACATACATATTTGAAAGAATGGATTTAAATAAAGATGGAATAATAGATAGAGATGAATTTAAAAAATGTGTTGTTCAAGATCATAATTCTTTAAATCAAATGCAAGATATTGTAAAAAGATTAAAGCTTGATGTTGAAGATTTAGCTTATAGATTAGACATTAATCCTGAAAAAAATGAAAAATTAACTTTTTATCCTTTTAAGAATAAATTAAGACAATTTGACTTTACTTTCACTAATGAATTTATTGAAGGTTTATATATTGAATTAGCAGGTTCTTTAAAAGATGAATTATATACTAAAACTCTATTAGAAAAATTAGATGTTTATAAAAAAGGACAATTTGTTAGAACTAATAAAGACACTTTTCAAAATAATTTTATTGCAAATATTCAAGACGTTGTTGATTTTCATACTCTTAAAAATGCTTTTGAAAAAGTTGATAAGAAATTTAAAGGTAAAGTTCCAAAAACTGTATTTTGTGAAATCATTAATCAATTTACAAAAGAATTTAAAGATGAAGATATAATGAGATTAATTAGATTTTTAAAATTATCTGATCCTTTCACTTATGAAGTTAATTATTCTGATTTTTTAAATATAGTTTATTACAATGATAAAGTAGATAATTTCCTCTTATGTATAGAACATTTGAAGAAAATAATCCAAGAAAAAAAATTAAAAAATATAAATGAATTAATGAATTATATTAATGGAGGAAATGAAACTAATTCTTTAACAGTAGATCAATTATTTAAATATTTCATGGATAATTTCCCAATAGAAATAAAAGAAAATTTAACAAAGACAATGATATGTAAATTTGATCTTGATAGTGATGGTAAAATATCATTTGATGATTTAAAAGGAATTATTAATAGATATATTTCAACATCATTTTTTAAATATGAAAATAGTGAAAAAGGACAATATGTTAATTTATTTGCTTCTGATAATTTATCAGATGAGCAATTTAAATCTATTGTGAGAGAAATAAAAATAAATATGAAAAAAAAGAATATAACTGAAGTTGGTTTATTTAGAAAATTAGACGAAGATAATGATGGTTTTATTTCTAATCATGAATTTAATAAAAATATTTCATCAGTTGTTGAATTAAGTCCTGCTATTAAAGATAAAGTTTTTAATTATTTAGATTTTTATCATAACGGTTTAGTTGATTTAGAAACTTTTCTTTTAAGATTTAAAGAATTTAGTTCTAATGATGTTATTATTCATAATAATAATAAAATAGAAAATGTAATTCTTAAAGAATTTACAAATTGGATTTTACAAAATAAATATTTAAGTGATTCTGAAATATTTGAAATTATTGATAAAGACAGTGATGGAATTATTTCATTAGAAGATTTAAAAGCTTTTATAATTGAATATTTACAAATTTCAGAAATTGAATTTAATGAATTTAAATTAGAAAGAGTTATGCAAATTCTTTCAATAACAAAAAATAAAAATATCGGATTAGTTGATATAAAAGAATTTATGAATAAAGTAAAATCAAATAAAATAAATTCAGTTTATGTTGATTTAACAGAAACTTTAAAAGAAACAACAAATCAGAATTTATTTAGAGGAAAAAAAAATATTGATTGGATTAATCAAATAATTGAAAGATTTGGAATGTTTATAAGTGAAAAATATGATAATATAGAATCTTTTTATAATAAATTTTCAGATAAAGAAACAGGGAAATTTAAATATGAAAACTTTATTAAATTTTATCAAGATAATTATGAATGTTTCCAAGGATTTAATTTAACTAAAGATGAATTATTAGCAGTTTTTACTTCTTTAGATTCTCAAAAGAAAAACTTTTTAAATTTAGATGATTTTAAACAAAAATTAAATATCTTTGATTTTTATAAAAAAATGCAATTTAACATTAAGCAATTCCTCGTTCAAAATTTTCCTACATCAATAGATGCTTTTAGATTCTTTTTACCTTCAGATATAAATAAAACAAATTCTTTTTCAAAAACTTTCACATCATCTTTTTCATCAACAACTTCAAATTCATTTAGGAAAGATTTCTTAACAAAAAAAGAATTTTTCGATGGAATAAATTATTTATTCCCAAATAAATATCCAACAGAAACAATATTAAAATATTTAAAAAAGTATTTTAACATAGAAGAAAATGATAACACATCTCCAAAATCAAATATAACATTTTCTCAATTTTCTTTTATTTATTTTGGTAATGTAATTCCAAATAAAGAATTATATTCAAAAAAAAATAAAGATAAATTTACAAGAATAAATAATTCTCGTTCTACAATAACAGCAAGAGCATATAGTGCAAGGCCAATAACAGCAAATATTTATTCAGATGATCCTTCTGGAGATCATCCAATTGATCATTTAGATCATCCTTTCGAATTAACTTTTCATAGTAAATTATCTACTCCTTTTGATTATGATCCTCTTGAAAAATTAAAAAGAAATATTGTTGCTTGTCATACTACTAATTATTTAAGTATTGTTAAAAATCAAGTCAAATTACATCCTAATGGAATTTGTAATGAATTTGAATTTAGGAATTTATTAAAAAAATTAGGTTTAGGATTAACTACTATTGAAATTGAAGATATTATTAGGAAATGTGGAAGAACTTGGAATGGTTTAGTTAATTTAAATGAATTTTATAAATTTATTACCAGTCCTGATAAATTAATTAATAAAGCTACTAATAATATTACTTTAGCTCTTGCTGAAATTAAGCAATTATTATATAAATTTTATTCTAATCCTAAATTAGCTTTTACTTTCAGTGATAGTGCAGGTTCTAATTTAATGGATTTTGATAAATATAAATCAATAATAACTGAATTATACAGAAGAGAAGGAAAAAATATTCCTAATTTTACTATTATGAAAAATACTTTTGATTGTATTGACATTAAAAAAGATGGTATTATTGATATGGGAGAATGGACAAATGTGTTTGGAAGTATAAGTGGAAAATTAGATGCTATTAATAATCATAATTTAAATTATAATAAAAAGAAATTAAATCAATTAAATACATTGAAAAAATGGGAAACTTCAAATAATGTTATTAAAATTTATAAAGATATTGCTAAGAATAGGAAATTAATTTGGGATAGAATTAAAAACTTTAGTATCAGTCAACAAAATGGTATGGTTCATGAAGATAATTTAATTAAAGTTTTAAAAGATATTTTTCCTGGTTATAATTTAAGTAATACTCAATGGAAAATGATTGTTGAAATTGGAGATAAAGATACTACTAATTTTATTAATTTTAATACTTTTATTAAATTAGTTGAAAATTGTTCTAAAAGAGATAATATGCCAAAGTTTTAAAATATATTTAATCATATGATTTTTTTAAACTTTTTTTAATAATTAGATTTTAATTTAATTGAAAAGAATATAAAAAATATTTTTATTTATAATTTAAAATTTAATAATTCAAAAAGGATAAAACAATATAAAAAGCAAAAAAAAAATTTAAACAAAAATACAAAAAAATTAATTCTTTATTTAGTCTGACTACTAGTAGTTCCAGTATTAGAATTACCATTACTACTTTGAGCATTTTGCATATTTTGATTTCTTTGTTGATTCATATTAAGCATATGAGTTAAAATATCTTTAGTATATTTTAATCTTTTAGTCATTTCATAATTATTACTTTCTAAAGCACTACTTAAAGGATAAGTACTTCTTTCTCCTTTTTTATTAGCATAAGTAACAACTCTACTTTCACTTGATAATATAATTTCAGTATGATCTTGGAAACATACTTGAACAACTTTATTACTTAATCTAAACATTATTGCATGTCTTGTTCTCATCCATTTTTTAACATATGTAAATACTTTTTGTTTATTTGCTTCTTTATCTTCTTTTTTCTCATCTCCTGTTGATTCTTTATTCTCAGCATTTTCATTATTATTATTATTTTGCTCATTATTATTTTCACCTTCTAAATAATTTTTAAAATGTTGAAGTAAAGTTACTTTCTTTTGAAGTTCTTTAGGATATTCATCTAAAGTATGAGAAGAAATAACTTCTTGTCTATCACTAACTCTTCTTTCAATGTAATTAAATTCATTTGTTTTTGGATTAAAAATAATTTTACTACTATCATTGAAAAAAACTCCAGTATAACCATTAGAAAGTAAATAACCTAAACCATATTTAGAAGAATAATCAACCCATTTTTTAACCCAAGTATCAGGACCTTGTAAATTATTATTTCCTCTATTTTCACTTCCAAAATTCTGCATATTTTTTTCTCCATCTCTCATAGTATTAGGCATATTATTTTTTTGAGATAAATTATTAGTTAAATTACTATTTTGCTTATTATTAGTAGTATTAGGTCTTTCACTGTTCATTTTATTGCTTAAAGGTTTATTAACAATGCCATCTTTTCCAACATCAGGCATAAATTGTCTTATATAACTTAAAGACGGAGTACAAGCTAAAGTAGAAGTAGGTAATAATTTAGGAATACTAGTTCCTTGATTGAAAAAATCATGAATTAATATTTGATCTAAAGTAGGTCTTTTAGAAGGATCAGTAACTAAAATAGCTTTAATTAAATCTTTAGCAGCAGCACTTATAATTGCATTTTCAGGGAAAGAATAAGCATTCATTTTAATTCTTTTATAAGTAGTTTTTACATCTTGTGTTTCAAAGGGTGGTTTCCCAATAATTAAAGTATATATAATAACTCCTAAACTCCATATATCAACTTCATATGAATGACCTGTTTTTCCGTCCAATATTTCAGGAGCAATATAATTTGGAGTTCCACAAACTGTTCTTTTTCTTTCTCCTTCAAAATCTAATTTTGTTGCTAAACCAAAATCACCTACTTTTAATTCCATTTTATCTGTTAAGAATAAATTTCCTAATTTCAAATCTCTATGTATTACTCTATGACTATGTAAATATTTTAATGCTTTTATTAATTGAACCATATAACATTGAACTTCAATTTCTGTTAATCTTTTTCTTCTTTTAAGTAATTCATTTAATGTTTGATTTTGACACATTTCTAATAATATATAAACATTTTCAGTATCTTCAAAATAATGTTCAAAAGCAACAATTTGAGGATGATGAAGTGATTTATGTATTTTAATTTCTGATATTAATTTTTGTTTTGCACGTGATTTAACTAAAGAACTTTTTGCAACTACTTTAGCAGCAAATATTTTTTTGTTTTCTAAACATTGAAATTCATAACATTTTGCAAATCCTCCTTTTCCTAACAGACGACCTTTTGAATATTTTCGAATTTGAACATCCCCTGTTACTTTTATTATTTTCTCCTCTACTATTGCTACATTGGGATCTTGCTCTGTTTTTGCGTTCGATGATGACTGCTTTTGTTGTGGATCTGTCATTTTTTTTTTTTTTATATGTTTTTATAAAATTTTATAATTTATGTATTTTGGAGGCTTTTTTTGGTGAAAAATTATCCTTTAATTCATTATTTTTTTTATTTAAATTAAATAATATTTTTTTTATATTTTTTTTTGTTTTTTTATTTACTTTGGAAAAATAAAGAAAAAAAAGTAAATAAAAAAAGAAATTATAATAATTTAAATATTAAATATATTTGATTATAATATAATATAAAAAAAAATAATAATGTCTTTGTATCAAGAACTATTAAATATATCTCCAAAGAAAAGAATAAGTAAATATAAACTAAACAATCGAAGTAAAAGTAATTTAGAGTTTCAGAAATTTAATTTAAAAGACTATTCAATAGAAAATGAAAAAGAATTATTATTTAGAAAAATAAATAAAATAAGAACAGTAAAAAACCATATTTCATCTTTAAAAAAATTTCCTTCAAACAATGAATTTAGAATGTTTTCTTCAAAAAAAAATGCTAATTCAATTTCAGTTGAAGATAGAAAAAATTTAAAAAAAATAAATAATAAAGAAAATACAATAGAAATAAATAGTAAAAGTATTGATTATTCATTTAATAAAGTAAATAATATAAAAAATAATTTACAAAAATCTTTAGATAATTATATAGGAAAAATGAATAAAAAAATAGAAGAATATGAGAAAAAAAAATATGATTTATTTAATTTGAATAATAAATTTTCAAAAGGAAAAATAAAAAATAATATTTCAGGTTTATATAATTTAAAAAATGGAAATAAATTAAAAACAAATAAATCAACTACTTTTTTATTTAAAAAAGAAAAACCACAAGAAAATATTTTAAGAAGATTATTATCAATGAAACAAAATAATTCTTCTTTGAAATTAGCAATTAAAGCACAAACAATTAAATGGTTATGGTTACATAAATCTATTATTATAGAACAATTAATTTTTTATTTTCAAAATTATAGATGGTTTATAGATAAAAATAAATTTATTGATAAAAAAATTTTAGAAGAATTTTTAATTGTTTTAAATATTAAAAAAGATAAAATTTTTATTGATAATATTTTCCTTTTATTTGATTATGAAAAAAAAGGATTTATTGATTTTAAAAAAGTTTTATTTTCTTTAATTATTAATTCAAATTCTAATTATCAACAAAAAATAAGATTATTTTTAAATCTTTTAAAAAATGAAAATGATAATAAAATTAACATTCAAGAATTAAATGATTTATTTATTTATACAATTCCTTATAATGAAAGAAAATATATAATGAATTTAATAAGAGAAAATTTAGGAATGAAAGAAATAAATGTTTTAATTGATGATAGTTTAATTTTTAATTTCTTATCATCTGATTTAAAAATTTATAATGTTTTTAAAAAATATTTTTTTGATTTTGATGATATAACAAATAATGTTGATAATGAAATTAATAATGCTTATATGGGAATAATGAAAAATTCAAAAAATTCTCTTTTTGGTAAAAATATTAATACTTTTGTTTTAAATGATTTAAAAAAATTAGATAAAGTTATTAATTCCGTTAAACAAAATATGGATTTTAAAGAAAAAATTCACAAAAATTTTTCTTTTGAAAAAGAATAAAAAATTATTGTTATTTAAATTAATTTATATTTATTATTAATATTGTAAAAAAAATTTTACTTAATTAATTAGAAAAAAACTTATTATATTAATTATTATATATTAATATATTAATAATTTTTGAAAATTAAAGTTTATTCGTTAAAAAACTTGATCTATGATTATAATTATTTTTATTCTTTTTTTTATAATCAAAAATTTTTTGCTCATTAATTATACTTTTTTTACTTATTTCATTATATAAATTATTAAAATTTCTTTCTCCTTTATGCTTATAAATTTTTTTTTTTTCATTATCATTATGAAAAGAATTTTTATTACTTGAAGAAATTAACTTTTGAGAATTATTATTTTGTAAAGATTGATTTATTTCTTTTTCTTCTAAAAGTGAATTTTTTTTTCTATGAAAATATTTAGGAAAAATTTCTTCATTTAAAGGAATATTTTTTTTTAAAATAAAAGAAGAAGAAATATTTTTTTTATTCATTATTATTTTATAATTTTTTAAAGCTTTTTTTTCAATATAATTTATAAAACTTATATTTTCATTTTCTGAATTTTTTGAAAAATCTGTTAATTTAAAAGAAGTATTTAATGTATTTTTTGAAAGAGAATGATTTGATTTTTTTTTTTCTTCTTTTAACAATAATTTCTTTAAAATAAACAAATAATTCTTTTTTAATATTTCGTTTGATTTTTTTATTTCTTTTATTATTTCATTTTGATTTTTGATTATTGATATAAATTTATTTATTATATAATCCTTAATTTCATTTTGAATAATTTTGTAAATTAATTTATAATTTTTTTCTCCTTTTTCTTTTTCTTCCATTTTTTCAAATAATTAAAAAATATATTAAAACTTAATTTTTATAATTTATTCTTTTTTTTTAAATAAAAAATGGAACAAGATGAGATGGAAAATTTTAAAAAAAATCAAAAATATTTTGAATATTTTGTGAATGAAATTGAAAAAAAGGAAAAAATATATATTAATCAAAATAAAATAGAAGATAAAATAAATGAAATTTTAAATGATGATTATTTTAAAAAAAAATTAGAAAGAATTGAAAATAGAATAAAAGAAATGGATGAAAAAAAACAAGATCCTTCAAATTAAAAATTTTATTTAATTTAGAACTCAAATATTTTAAAATATAATATTTAAAAAATCATTTATAATGTAATCAAATAAAAAAAATCATAATTTACTTATTTAAAAAAATAATATATAAATATAAAAAAAACAAATAAAATTTAAAACATTTAATATCCAAATATTGTTTTTTTTTAATTTAAATATATTTTTAAAAAAATAAAAAAAAATGATAAAAGAAATAAATCCATCAGTAGAATATTTAAAAGCAATAACAGGGAAATTTGATTTAGAAACAGTATTTAATCTTACTTTAGAAAATAAAAGTATTTCAAAATTAAACGCAATTCCCCAATGTACAAGTTTAGTATTATTAAATTTATCAAAAAATAAACTAACTTCAATTTCAGGATTAAATAAAATGATTCAATTAGTATTTTTAGATTTATCATTTAATAATATTTCAAATATAGATGGATTAGAAGTTTTAATAAATTTAAAACATTTAAAATTACATGGTAATAATATAAATGGACCTTTACCAAATAAATTTAAAAAATTAAAAAGAATTGAAAAAATTACTTTTCAAATAATGTCATTTGAAGATGATAAAGATATAAATACTTCAAATCCAATATGTCAAACAGCTAATTATAGACAAAATATTTTAGATATGTTTCCAAGTTTAAAAATGTTAGATGGTATTCCAAGAGATATGGATGCTTTTTTATTAGAAGATGAAAAAGAAGATAATTCTCTTAATGATAAATTAGATCCTAAAAATTTTAATTTTGATTTTGGAGATAAAATCAAATTTGAACCTAATGAAGTTATTTCTGATGAAGATATTCAAGAAATTAAAAAAAATATTGAAGAGAAATATTTAGAGTTTGAAAGAGGAATTGAAGAATTAAAAGCTAGTTTAAAAGAAATTAAATAAATATTATTTTTATTATAGAATAAAAAAATAAGAATTAATTTTTAATAATTAATAAATCAATTATAAGAAAAATTATTTGTTATTTGTGTCATTGATTGAGAACTTTGAGTTTTTTTTGTTTGATTAGATTTCATATCTAATTTTTCTAATAATTCAAAATATTGTTTAAAATTACTATTTTTTTTTAATTGAATTAATGTTTTAATATTTTTTTCTTCGGTTAATTTATTATCAATTTTTTCCTTTAATTTTTTATAATGATTTTTTAAAATTTGATTTTTTATTTCTAATTCCTTTAATTTAATTTCAAAATTTTCACTATTTAATATTAAATGTGTTAATGATATATTTCTTGAATTTTGATTATTTATTGATAATTTTACACATAAATCTTCTAATTCTTTTATTTTTTCAACAAGAGTTTTTTCATCATCAAAAATATTTGTATTTTCTTCCATTTTTTTATATAAATCACTTTTTGTTTTTTTAAGTTCAATTTTTTTTTTCTTTTGTAATTCAATATCGTTATTTATATTCTTTATTTGAATTTCAAAATCTTTTTTTTTATTTTTTTTCTCTTTTAATATTTTTTCATATTCATCAAAAAATTCTTTTTTATTTTTTTGAAGCAGATTTAATTTTGTTTTATATTCATTCATTATTTTTTCAATTTCTTCAACAGGAATTTTTTTATCGTTATAATAGGATTTTATGTTTATATAATTTGAATAATAATTTATTTTTTTACTTTTTATTATCTTTAAATAAATATTTAATTGCTCATTTAAATTTTGAAGATATTTTTTTTCATTTCTTAAAGATAATATTAAATTTTCTTTTCTGTTTTTTTCTTTAGAATTAAAAATTAACTGCTTTCCTTGTTTTAAATTATTTTTTTTATATTCAAATATTTTTTCTATTAAATTCTTAACATCATCTTTTTTCTTTTTTTCATTTTCTAAAAAGCGGTCACTCAGACTTTTTCTAAAATTCTTCCTTTTAGATTTATTTCTTTTCATTTATAACAATAAAATAAATAAAAAATATAATAAAAAAAAAAATAAAAATTATAGAATAATTAATAATTTAACATATAAAAATAATTAAATAAAAAATATAAAAGAACTGAAAATTAGTAAACAATTATTTTTCTCCTCTAATTCTTTTAGCCAAAATCATATCCTTACTCATAATAGTAACTCTTTTAGCATGAATAGCACATAAATTAGTGTCTTCAAATAAACCAACTAAATAAGCTTCACTTGCTTCTTGTAAAGCTAATACAGCTTGACTTTGAAATCTTAAATCACTTTTATATTGTTGTGCAATATCTCTTACTAATCTTTGAAAAGGTAATTTTCTTATAAGGAGATCTGTTGATTTTTGAAATTTCCTTATTTCTCTTAATGCTACTGTTCCTGGCTTAAATCTATGAGGCTTCTTCACATATCCTTTTATTTCAGTTGTCTTTCGAGCTGCTTTACTTATTGTTAAACTCTTTCTTGGCATTTTTGATGATGTTTGCTTTCTTGCTGTTTGCTTTGTTCTTGCCATTTTTACTTTTTTTATTTTGATTTTTTTGACTTTTTATTTCAAGATTTTTTATCTTTTTTTTTAAATTTTGGTTTTCAGAAATTTTAATTTTTTTTTTTGATTCCAATTTTTTTAAAATTTTTTAAGTAATATATTATCCTTTAATTAAATATAATAATTATTCTTTATTTTTTTAATGAAAATAATTAATTTTTTGTTTTATTTTTAATATTAAAGATTTATTTTTATTTTCACTTTTAAATTTTAAGGTGTGATTTTAGACAAATTTTTTTATGAAAAAAACACAATAATAAATAATCAATAATTTCATTAATTCATTTTCATTTATTCTTTTTAACATAATTAATAAAATATAATTAAATGACAACTGATCTACCTGATTCAAAGATGAATAAATTCCAAAAAAACAACATAAACAAAATGATATCAACTGAAGGATTAGAAAAAATAGGAGCAGGAAATCAATTTATATGTTGGATATCAAATTATAACTCAAATATAGAAGAAATTCAAAACAATAAAAATTCTTCAAACCCTCAAAATGATAATGAAAAAAATTCAGAAGTTTTTTTTCAAGGTTCTTACTTTTATCATTTATTTCCTGTAGACGAACAATTTGAAATTAATGAAGAATGCATTATTGATCATTCAGAATTAAATCCAAAATTCTATTTAAAACAATTAAATTTACATAAGAAATCTTCTTTTTTTAATCATTATACTCCAATTCAAGTTTCTGCTTTTAAAAATTCTGTTGCTATTCTATTAAAAAGTGAAGACCGTGAATTGGGAAATCAATTTTCAGAATTTAAAAATTATTTTAATGAAATATTAACAAATTTAAAAGGAAAAAAAGAAACTTTTCAATCTTATTTTCTACCAAATTTACCTAATCGTTTTTTAGAACAATTCGATGAGAAAAAAATAAAAGTTAAAGAATATTTAACATATGAAATTGATATATCAGATTTTGAAAGTAGATTAACTGAATTAATAGGACAAAATACAAAAGTTCATGAAAATTTAATAAAACAATTAAAAGAAGAATCAATAATAAAAGAAGGTAAAATAAACCTTTTAAAATTTTATCAAATATTAAATTCCCTTGATACAATAAGTGAAACAAAACTAATAATTTTAGGAGATTTTGTTCGTCAATATTATAAAAATTTAGGAGTATCAGATAACAAAGTAAATTTTTTAAATTTATACAAAAAAACATTATGTTTTGAATTACCTCAAGTACTTCTTCCAATTAAACAAATATCATTAGGAATAAATCATTTATTACTATTAACAATAGAAGGAGAAGTATTTTCAATAGGAGATGGATCAAAAGGAGCAACAGGAACTAGAAATAGGAAATATATAACAAAACCAACAAAAGTGAAATTTCCATATAAAAATACAATAATATTAAAAATTGCAGCAGGAGGAAGACATAGTCTTTCCCTTGATAAAAATAATACAATATATTCATGGGGATGTGGTGCTTGTGGATGTTTAGGTCTTAATTCAACATATGATTCTTTCGAACCTAAAGAAATTACTTTTAAAGTTACTATTAATAAAGTTAGACAATTAGAAGCTGGTGATAATTATAGTGCTGTTCTCTGTGAAGATGGAAGTCTATTCACTTGGGGAAATCCTCAATTTGGAAGATTAGGTCATGGAGAAGGAGTAAATACTAAAATACCTCAACAAGTAAAAGATATCTCTGTTAAAGCTAAAAATGATAAATTTAGAAATGTTAAAATGATCAAAATCGGGTATTTTACTATGCTTGTTGTTTCTATGAAAAATGATATCTATGGTTTCGGATTACAAACTCTTATTCCTGTTAAAGTAGAAGATAATCAATTTAAAAATAATTCAAACGATGATAATGATGGGTTTACTGTTGAGAAAACTAAAGATAAAATTTATAGTTTTAGAGTTATTCCTAATGAAAATAAAAATAATAAAAATTCTCAAGATAAAAATAAGAAAGGAAAAGAAATTATTGGATTATTTGTAGGGGATTTATTTTATGGATTTGTTACAAAAGAAAAAGATCAAGCAAATTTTTACGTTGGAGGAGAATATGGAAAAAATGAAGAAGATGATGATGATGAAGATTTTGATGAAATTCATAATGAAATGAGAGAAATAAATTTATCATTAAATAATATGATAATGAATAATATAGATTCAAATAGGAGTGAGAATAAAAGTTTACCTCAAATAAAATCTAATTTAATGGATGAAAGTAATTTAAAAATGAGGAAAATATTAAATGGTTATATACCAAACGGATATACTTTCCAAAACAGTAATTTAGACAGAAAAGAAAAAAGAATAAAGAAAATAGTATGTTCAGAAAATAATAGTGTAGTATTATCAAATACCGGAGATTTATATGTATTTGGTTCTTATATATATCAAGTAGCACCTCAATTATTAGAAAATTGTTTTCGTTGTAACCAACCAAAAGGAACAAAAATAATTTCAGTAGCATTAGGAGCAAATCACATAATAATGATAACAAGTAGTAAAATAGTATATGGAGCAGGAAGAAATTTAGAAGGTCAACTTGGTTTAGGTTACACAGGTAAAAATGTAGATATTTCAGATCCAAAACCAATAGAAAGTTTAAATTATTTAAATGCTAGGAAATGTTATGCAAGTGAAAATTATTCAGTTGTAATTTCAATGGGTTCTGTAACTAAAGTTTGGATTTTCGGAGATATTCCATTTTTACAAAATTCTCATCATATAAATAAACTATTACAACCTAAAGAAATGAATTGGGGTGAAATTGAAAGAATGTGTTGTGCTTCTAATCATATGCTTTTATTAAAAAAAGATGATAATGATTTATATACTATTATGTCAGTTGGTAATGGTATGTATGGGAAATTAGGTGATGGTGATTTAAATGGGAAAAACCATTATGAACCTATTAGAGTTGCCTTACCATATAAAGAAATTAAAAATGATAAAGAAGTTAAATTAGGATGTGGAAAATATACTAGTGCTGTTTTAATAAAAGATGATAAAGAAGATAATAATTCTTATCAATTATATATGTGGGGACTTTGTCATCATGATTTTTTTGTTAATGTTAAAGATGTTCAAAGTAATCATTCTTTTGGAGAAAGTTTCCCTTTAGATAGTACTATTCCTGTTGTTAAACCTACTTTAATTACTACTATTAATGCTGATAATATGGCTATTGGAGAAGGTATTAATTATTTTATTTCCAGTGGAAATTTAAAAGGTGTTGGAAAATTTATTGGAATTAAAGGAAGTAAAGTTAAAACAGATGGTGCTATTACTAAATTCGAAAAAGTTGCTCTTGGATTAAACCATGCTTTAGCTATTTCTAATGAAAATAAATTATATGGATGGGGAAGTAATGTTATGAATAAATTAGGAATTGAAATGCTTGATAAAGAAGAAGATAAAAATAATATTAATGAAAATAATATGGATTTTGATAATGAAAAATATTTCATTGATCAACCTAGAGCTGTTGAAAAATTACATGAATTATTTCAAAATGAAAATGAGGAAATTAAAAACCAAATTAAAGAAAAAGAATATGAAAATGAAACACTTCAAGATGAATTAAAGGGAACACCAAATAATAATGAACTAATGAATGATAATAATATTACAGACACTGGAAATAATAATACTAATAATATTAACACTGATAATATTTTAAATAATGAAATTGATAATACACCAACAAGTGATGAAGAAAATAATAATAAAGGAGATAAAATTGATGATTCAGATTCTCAAAAAAATGATGAAGAATCTGATCAAGAAGAAGAAGACTTTGAAGATGATACAATATATGCCAGAGCAAGAAAAATTGTTAGAAATAAATATTATGAAGATTTAGTAAGAGATTTAAAAGAAATGGAAAATGAATTATCTATGAAACTTAGAGATATTTTAGAAAAATTTAAAGAATTAGTTAAAAAAACTGAAAGTGCAAAATTAAAAAAAAAAGCAATACAAAATATGTTTTATTTTAAATTTTGTGATTCTCCTTTTAATGTAGATTTTAAAAATTCTGATAAAAATTATAAAAAATTTCCACCTCAATTTGTAGCTCATAAAAAAATATATAAAGCACTGTTAAGTTTACTTCATACACATCCTTGTTATTTATTAAAAATATATGAAAATAAATTAATGGAAGACAAAAGTTTATATAAAGTAATAAAGCAATTATTTAAATCAATGAGAAACGATGAATATACACAATTACTTTTAATAACATTATGTAAAGGAATTTTAGAAATAGATTTAAAGAACTTTAAAGAGAAATCAATATCAAATTATAAAATAATAACAAAATTTTCAGATGGAAAAATAGAATTATCATTATTTGGAAAATTATGTAGATTTTTATTTAGAAATGACAGTAAATTTGTTAAAACACAACAAATTGTAGTAATGTGTATTATTTCAAATATATTTAGTTCTACTGTTTCTCCTGCTGATTGTGGTGAAGATTTACTTTTATTAAGAAATCCTGAAAATGAAAATGAGGATAAAGTAGAATTAACTAATTATGAAAGAAATAATAGAATTGGAAAAATTATGAAACAATTTAATATTTTTTCTAAAGATATTTTAGAAGGAAAATTATTAGATGGAAATAATGTTTTTTCTTTAAATCAATTAGGTGATTATAAACCTTTATTTAAATTAAATGAAACACATAAATTATTAATTAAAGAAATCATTTCTGTTTTTGAAACAGTTACACATGAAAGAGATCAAATTTATGAATGGATAAGTAAAAAATTTGGTTGTATAATATTTAATCCCATGATTAAAATTTTAGAAAATCCAACAAAAAATTTTCTTTTAGATGCTTCATTAGTACCTGAAAAAACATTATATAATAAATTTATGGAAGTTTCTAAAGATAATTTTTATAGTGTAGCATATACTTTTAAATATATATTAACATATATTGCAATTACAGAAAATTTTCCATTACCTGATAATGAAATTAACAAACAAATTGAAAAAGAATTTAAAAAAGAACCTAATTCACCTTTAATTAATAATTTACAAAAATTAATAAAATATGGTAAAATAGAATCAGATGAAAATAAAGATGATAAAAAGGATGATAAAAAAGATGATATAAATAATGAATCATATAGTTTTGAATTAAAATTTTTAAAAGAATTTTTTATGCATTCATTAAATGATTCTAATTATATAATAAATTTTTCATTAAATGAACTGAAAGATTTATATAAAGTAATAGCACATAATATAGATAAAATAAGATTATTAGATGAAAATTCAGATATTTTAGAACAAATTATTCAAAAAGATGATTGTTTAAAATCAGGAGGATTAGATAATTGCCCTACTTCTCTTGATGATATAAAAATGATTCAATTTAAATTAATCACTAAATCTTTATGTGCAAAACCTGTTGTAAATTTAATGAGATGTAGAAATTGTAATTCTTTATTATTAAATGATTTTATTTTAGGAAATGAAATGTCTTTTTTCAATAAATTTGAATTCATTAATGAGAATTCTGCTAAAGGAAAATACATTCAGTTGCTTAAAAAATTAAAGAAAAAAATAGATGTTAAAAATGATAAAATGAATGAATTTTTAAAAGAACAATATGATGATAAAGATCAAGATTATGAATTTAAAGAATTATTACATCAATTATTTATATTAATGGCAGTAGATTTAAAAGACGATTTATTGATATCAGAAGATATTATAAATAATAAAGAAGATTTATTTAAAACAATGTTTACACAAAATACTCCAAATATAGCAATGAAAAGATATAGTAAAGAAATAGTAGAATCAAATAAAAATATGGAAAATCAAAAAGGATATTATAATAAATTAATGGATGTTTTAAAAGAAATAGAAATTGAATTTAAGAAAAAAATAGATTTTTCAGAAAAACAAAAAACCACTGAAATTAATGATGATGAAGATGAAAATGAAAAACCAGAAATAAGTTCTTTTTTAGATGATATATATGAAAAAGTAGAAAATGGAATAATGAAAGGATATGGAAATAAAGAAATAAAAGAAATGAAAAATACTCTTGTATTAAATTGTAAATTAGTTAAAGTTTTAAGACACAATGATAATTTGCCAAGAAGTGAAATAATAGTAGAAAAGTTACCTCAATCAATGAAAAAAAAAATTCAACCAACAAGAAATTATGCTATTTCAAAATTACTTAATAATTTTACTATCATTGAATTTCTTCCACAATTTAAAAAAGCAAAAGATGTTTATTCTAATCCTAATAATTATAAATTAAATATTAGAAAAAATGAAAATTTTGAATTTATTTTAACTTTATTACAATTTTCGAAAGAAAAATCAAAATCTTTTGCTTGTGGTTCTAGTAATAAAAGTACGACTGATGTAAAAAAAATAATAGAAATTACTATTGATAATGATACTCTTTCAAAAATGATTAAATCTGCAAATAAAGGAAATAAAAATGATGAGAAAAATATTCAGAAATTTAATATTCAAAACTTTATTGAAGTTAATTCAAAAAAATTTATAAATTTACTTAAGAAAATATTTGGAATTGGGTTTTATTAATTAATTTTTTTTTTCTAAAATATAAATTATATTAATTTAATTAGGCTCTTTAAACAAATGATAAATTAAGTTTTTTTTTCTTTTTCCTTATTATCTTTATTTATATTAATATCAATATTAGGTTTATTTTCTAAAAAATTAAAATTATAAAATCTATTTGGAACATTTTGCAAATACTTTTTATAACTTTCCTTTGAGAAAAAATATCTATCATCTCCAACTCCTTCAATATACATGCATAAACAAAATAAAGAAAAATAAATAATTCTTCCAAGATCCCATTTTGTATTAAGTGAAAATAATAAAACCATCATTCCTGCTCTAAATGGACTTCTAACTTTATAATAAATTCCTTCTCCATATAAATATTCAGAAGGCATTGGAATATCTTTTCCAGTTATTAATTGAATAAAAAGAAAAATATTTAATTCATCATTTAAATATAAATTATAGTATATTGAGGATAATATTAAATATAATGAATATGTAATTGGTAAAAAAAACCAAATTGCTCTTATATATTCATCAAGATCTAATTTAGGATAAATATCTAAATGAGAAAAATTCATTGGTTGATAAAGCATATGCGCCATTGATAGGATAAAACAAGATAAAAATTTAGAAAAAATTTTTGGATAATAAATTAAATCTCCGTTTGCTCTTTTCACAAAAATTTTTACCATATCTTTATTAGAAATAAGAACTTCTTGAAAAAACATTACTGATAATATAATAATATTCATTATTAGAGAATATGTATAAGTCTCATTACAATCATAAACTGTACATAAAGAAAAATGAACATTTTTACTTAAACGAGTTAAACCTATTTTATCAATATTATATTTAGAATTATCAATATTAAAATTTAGAAAAATTATTGTTTGAAAAATAAAAGCACATAAAGTAGCTAAAATAAAAAAACAAAGGAAGAATCTATTTAAATATGAATAATCCATTTTTTATTTAAAATTTTGACGTCATATTAATTATTATTTATTTTTCATAAATAAATATTTATTGATTTTATTTATATAATATTAATAAAAATTTTATAAATTTAGGAGTAAAAACATTTTTTATAACTTTTTTTTATTATTCCATTTTTTTAATTTCTTATATACAAATGAATATATGTTAGTAGAATATTTATATTAATTCTTAAAATTAAAAAAAATATTTGTTTATTCATTCTGTTCATTACTTTTCAAAGAATCAATACTTTCATTATTACTTTCATCATCAGGAAGAATTTTATTTAAATATTCATAGCATTCCCAAATATAAACATATCCATCATTTCCAATAGTTAAAATATTTTTATATTTAATTCCATTTAATTTATTATTTCTATTTTTTTCAGGAATATCCCAATCATAACTTTTAATGATTTTCCTTATATCACATTTTAATCCCGAATAAAAAGAGAAAATTTTATCAGTATCAATATCAATAATTATTAATTCATTTTCAGCAGTAGTAAAAATTAGATTATTATTAGTTATCATAAGGAAATTATCAGAATCATAAAAATTTCCAACAATACATTTAATCATGTTATAATTTTTATCATAAAATCTAATTTTATTATCATAAGAACCACAACAAAATCCAAAGCTAGTCCCTAATAAACAAGTACTAGTAAAATAATTATTAATAATTACAATAATATTAGCTTTTATAATATCCCAAATAATAAAGCATTTATCAACTCCCATAGAAATAATAACATTTTTTTCATTTCCAACATATTGAATATTTGTTACATAGTCTTTATGTCCTTCAAAATATTTTATTACTTTTTCATCTGCAATATCCCACATTCTTAATATTTTATCGTTTCCAGCTGAAATTATTTTTGGATTGACTTGCTTTAAATTTTCTTCATCTAAAATTAATATTGTTTGAATTTCTAATATATGATCTCTTAAAGTTTTATATAAAACTAAATTTGATGAATTTAAATCATATATTTTAATATAAATACCTTCTGCACTTAATAAATATCTTGTTTGATATTGAAGAAGAACTAAAGGTGCATTTTTTAAATTTTCTTTTGATAATATACATTCAAAATTTTCTTTCCATAATTTTATTGTTCTATCATTTGAACCTGTTGCATAACATATTTTTTTTAGATTTAATGTTATTGAACATATTGAAGTTATTTCTTGGTGATGTAATAAAATACTTTTTGAATATTTAAAATTATCACAATTTGAAAAATTATTATAATTTATTTCTTCAACACATTTTTGTTCATTTTCATCTAAATAAGTTTTATGTCTTTGAAATTCATTATAAATTAAATCTTTAATTGAATAACTATTATATTTACCTATTTTAAGAGGTAATTGATATTTATTATTAGGAGTAAATAATTTTAAATTAGGTAATTTACTTATTTTTTTAGGTTGATTTGACATATTTGAAAATTCATAACTTCTTTTATTAAGATCTAATCTTGGATAAAGATTTAATTTATATTTATCTAATATATTATTATTTGAATAAGAACCTGACAATCCTAATTTATTATTATATAATTCTTTATTTTTAAGTAATTCATTTATTCCTTTATTCCCACACATAATTCCTTTATTACTATTTGAATGAAAACCATTTATTTGTGGATTATTATATAATAATTTTGGAATTTTTATTTTGTTATTAGATAATTTTAACTTTAAGGGATTTATTTTGGTATAATCTAATTTTTGGTTATTGTAAACTGGTTTTTTTTTAATCATTGAGTTATATTTTTTTATCCTCAATTTTTGATTTTTATTTAATTCTAGATTGTTCTTTTTAATATTTTCATCAGATGAATAATAACTTATTTCTATTATTTTACTCTGATTTAAACTTTCAATTTCTTCTTTTTTATTCAAAATATTAGGTAAAACATTATCAGAAGAACCTATATTTTTACTGCTTATACCTTTTCCTTTTTTTATTTTTTTTTTATCATCAATATTATTATCAATTCTATTTTGTTTATTTTTACTATAATCATTATCTCCATTATTTTGAGCTTTAACATAAGTTTTACTTTTCTTTTTTCTCCTTTCGTATTTATTTCCTTTATTATTTTCAATATTCTCAAAATTATTATTTCTATTATTTATAATATAATTATGGTCATTTAAATCTTCATACATTTTATCAAAACTATTAAATCTTTTTATAACTTTTTTATTATTTTTATCATCATTTTCATTATAAATATCACCACCATTATTATCATCATTTTTTTTCTTTCTTTTTTCTTTTTTATAACCTTTTCCTTCATTCATTGAATTTTCCATTATTTTGCTATCTCCAAAATTAAGTCTATTTTCTGGTAATTCATTTGTATGTTCATTATGAAAACTAATATGTCTATGAATTTTTGTTCCCATAATCTTATTTAAATATTTAATAATCAAAACAAAAAAATATCTTTCGTTAAATAATTTTTGGTAAATATAAAAGTTTCATTATTAAACTATAAGAGATTATATAATATTAAAAGAAATAAAAAATAAATTAAAAACATTCTAGGATAAAAAATATATTATTTTATCATAAACATAAAAATAATATTTATCAAAATACTTAAATGAATAAATTGTTCAGTTTAACTTTCACTTTCTTTAAATGTTATTTTCAATTAATTACATATTGATTCATTATTTTTAAATTAAATAAAATAATTTTCACTTAAATAGAGACAAAAAAATGTTATCAACAGAAACACAATTAAAAATGGTTAAAATTTTTTTAACATTATCCGAAGGTGAAAACTCAATTGAAACAACTCGTCAATTACTTTCAAATAATTATGAATATGACCCATTTCAAATATTTAAACATTTAGATTTATGTTTCAAAAACAAAATTGATGCACATGACATTTTAACTTTTCTTATTTCAAAAAATATTATTGTAAATGAAAAAGAAGTAAATTTATTAATATTATTTTATGATATAAATGGTGATGGAAATCTTTCATATTTTGAATTTTTAAATATTATACAAAGTCAAAATTATTTTAAATCAAATAAATCTTTTTCTAAAAATTATTATCAATTACCTTTTAATATAGAATATTATTTATTAAAAATCTTTGAAAAAGAAATTCAACTTTCAAGAAATATATTAAATTTATTATCTCAAATAAAAAGCAGATATGATTTTAATATTCATGAATTATTTCATTTAATAAAAGGTTTAAATAATAATACTTCAGATGGTATTAAAAATTTTTTAGAAAAAAATAATGAAAATTGTTTTGAAACAAGAATAAAAAATATTATAAAAAGATTAGATTTAAATAAAGATGGAAAAATAGATTTAGGTGAATTTCACACAATTTTAGGTTATCCTGAATGTTCTAAATGTTGTCCTTTAATTTCATGCTTTAAATGTAATTGTAAAATGTGCAATTCTTGTTTTTCTGATATTTATTGTAATTTTCATAATTGTTTCCATAGAAATTTTCCTCTTGTTTATTCTCCTCTTTCTCCTCCTAATCAAAAATATGTTAATTCACCTAAAAGTAGATATTGGAAAAGTAATCCCAATTCACCTGTTAGATGTAATAAATATAATTTTGAAGAAAGAAAAGAAAAAATTTTGAATGAGGAAAATTCAGAAAATATGAAAAATTTAAATATTGATAATAATCAATATAATATAACAAATCAATCTCTATTAAGAGAAAAATCACAAAGAAATAATAATATAATGAAATCACCATCAAAAAAAAATTATATTTTAAATAGAAATTGTAAAACTCCTGAACAAAAGGTTTTTCCATCTTTATCATTAACTTTATCTCCAAAAAGAAATAATTTATCATTAGATTCTAACAACCACGACAAAGAAAAGAATTCATTTAGCAAAGATAATAATAATGATAATATTTATGATTCTAATGCATATGAAAAATATCAATTTAATAATTATTTAAAAGAATTAATGAATGCAGAGAATAAAATTGAAAATATTAAAATTGAATTATCTTTAAAATGTGATTTTAATCCAGAAGATATTTTTAGAATTTTTGAGTTTAATGAAAAAGGAATATTAACAAAAGAATGTTTAAAAATGGGATTTAATTTATTAAATATTAATATAAATGAATCAGATATTAGATTATTTTTAAATAGATTTGATTTAGATAAAAAAGGTTATTTAAATTTTAAAGATTTTTTTGATATTGTTGTTCCTTTTGAAAAAGATTATAGAAATAATGTTGAAAATAGGTTTCCTAACTCTTGTTGTAAATGTAAGTTTTTTGAAATTTTTTCATTTTCTACTAAAAATAATTTAAAAAATTTATTTGAAATGATAATTGATTTTGAAAATAAATTGAATTGTATGAAGAAAGATTATAATACATTAAGATTAAAATTTAAAAATATTTTTAATTTAATTGATAAAAGATGCTCAGGTTACATTAATAATGAAGAATTAAATTATTATTTACAAAAAAATTTCCTTTTTGGAAATATTAAAGAGTCTAATTTATTGTATATAAGATTAGATAAAAATAGAGATGGAAAAATTGATATTAATGAATTTGAAGATGAATTTCAAATTAAATGTTAAATGTTTTTTAATTATTATAAATATTTTATTTTTTTTTATTTAAAACTTTACTTAAAATTATATTAATTTCTGTAAAAAAATAGTTTTTCTATTTATAATTTGTATAAATATTGTTAAATTATTTTTAATTCAATTTGATATTAATAGAATATAATCAATTATAAAAAATTGAAAATAAATGATAAATAAAAAAGTATCTTTAAGAATCTTAAATAAGAATGAATATATAAAAGATTAGAAGAAAAGATAAGACAAAAATATAAAAAACAAAAAATTTAGTCACTAAAAAAGATAAATAATTATATAATATTAGTTAAACCATTTTTAACTCTCATAACACTATTATAATAATCTTGATAAGTTTCAACAATTTTTTCTAAAATATCTGATTGATTAGAAGTTAATTGATATCTTTGACAACTTCCATTTTTCATTAAACTAACTTCGATAATTTTTTCTTTACTATTTAATTTAAGATATTCAATATTTTCTAACAAAATTTTTTCATTTGATTTATTATCAGAATTTTTAACTAACATTATATATTGATGATCTTCAGTAGGACCAAAAAAAATTTCACATTTTGCATTTATTTTTCCTTTCTTTTCACATTTAAACTGTTGAACTCTTGTTGAAAATTCTCCTATTGCATCACTCGTTTTTTTCATTTTTACTATTAATCCTATATTTTCTTCATTTGTTTTTTTTATTTTCTCTTTTATCGTATTTATTTTCTCTTTTTGTCTATTATTTTCTATTTTCTTTTTCTCTATTTCTTCTTTATATATTTTATTCTCTTTTTCTAAATCTATATTTGTTTTTTCTAAATTTTTCTTCTCATTTTTAAATTCTACATCTGATAATATCATATTTTCTATATTTTTCATATAATCATCTATTTTTTTATTTATATTTAATACATTTTCTTCCATTTTTTTATTTTTTGTTGTTAAATCATTTATTTTATTACTTGATGAATTTTTCAATTCCTCTAATTTTTTCTTTAATTCTTCATTTTCTTTTTTTATTTTTTCATTAACATCTTTTAAATCATTTATTGTTGTTTGTAATTTTTTATTTTCATCTTCTGTGACATTATTTCCTTCTTTTTGAAAAATATGTGAAACTGATTTAAAAACATTTTTAACACTTGCATCTTCATTTTTATTTTTTTCTACAGAAATTGATTCTTGTAAATCAACCATATCTCTTGTTAAATTTGCTATTTCTTCTTCTTTTAATTTTACTACTCTTTCAAGATCATTAATTTGATTATTTAATTCTTTATTTTTTTCATCAAAAGAAGATGCCTTCTTCCTTTCTTCTATTAATGCATTTCTTAATAATACTAATTTGCTTTGGATATCTTTTATTATTCCATCTTTTTTTAAAAGCTCTTGTTCTGTCATTTATCAATATAAATAAAAAATTATTATTTATTTAATCATAAATATATTTTTTATTTTTTATTTTATTTTTCAACATTAAATTTAAAAATAACACTTTTAATCCACTAATTTAAGTTTAATTAAATTTATTTTTTTTTTGTTTTAATTATTTAAAAAATATATTTCTGAAAATATAATTGTTTTTTTATGTCCGATCCAATTTCTTTAAGACTTTTTCCAAAAACAACACCAAAAAAAAGAACAAAATTAAAAATCATTCAGTCAAAGAAAAATAGATTTCCAGAATTACAAATAATGATATTAAAATATAAAGAAAATTCGTTATTTAATATGATTAATACTAAAAATGAAGAATTAACAAATAAAACAATGAAAAATAAAAAATTTATAAAAGAAGGAATTAAAACAGAAAATTCTGATTTTATTGAAAAAAAAAAAAAATTACTTCAAATAACTAATTCTTTAAATAAAACAAACACTGAAATTTTAAATAATTCTCAAACAAAAACACTTTTTAAAAGATTTAAACAAATAAATACAAGAAATCCACTTAAATTAAACAACAATCAAAATGTTACAACATCAAAAAAATTTATATTTCAATTAACTTCAGATGAAAGAAAAGAGAAATCAAATAAAAAAAATAATTTAGAGAAATATTTTTCAAAGTATTCACATTCAAATTCAATATATTCAGTTTTTCAAAGAAATTTAAAAGAAGAAAATAATATAAGTTCATATATTCAAAGAAATATAAATAAGAATAAAAAAAAAATTCCATTAAGTTTAAGACCTTTTACAAATTTCAGAGTAAATAAAGATTTAAGAATTTCAGTTCCAATTAATAAAAGTATTACTTTATTCAATAAAAATTTCGAAGGTAAAGCTCTTGGAGAAAGATATGAAAAACATATGAATGATTTATTAAAGTTAAAACAATTTATGAATGAAATTAAAGAAATTGACAAAAATAAAAGAGGAGATTATGGTTTTAAAATTTTATCTAATTATTTATCAAAAAATGGAATTTTTGAAAAGAAATATCATACAAAACAATATTTAAAAAATTTTAAAGAATTTCTTAAAATTAATTTTGATATTGATCCAAAAGTTTCTTTTAAAAATTGTTTATTTGATATTTTAAATGGTGAATATGATAAATATATTGAAAATCCAATGGATTCTAATAATCAATCTTTTATATATAAATCAAAAAATAGAAAAAAAAAACAAATTAAAATTTTTAAGAATCTTCCAGTTGAAAATACTTTAAAATTACAAAAAAATTATTTTAGTCAACCTTCAATAAATGAGATTAAAAAAATTAATTCTAAAAGTTATATGGATTCTTTACAAAGTTCTATTAATCTCTCTTTTGATAAATTAGAAAATTTTGAAGAAATTAAAAAAAGAGGAAAATTACTTGAGTTTATTTGTTACAATAAAGAAAAAAGAAGAAATATGTTGAATAATTGTATTAAAAGAATTGAAAATATAAATCCTAATATATAAAGAGTTTTTAATTAATTATTTATTTTTAAAATATTATATTTATAAATTCGCATTATGAGTTAAAATATTTATTAAATATCAATATTCAGAAAGGAATAATTAACTTTTAAATTTAAATAAATAATAAAATAATTTTTATTTAATCCAAAAATAATATTTTATTTAAAAAATTATAAAAAAATTTGTTTTTAAATAAAATAAAAAGAATTTTTCTTGTTAAAACTAAAAAAGACATTATAAATTCTCTTTTGTTGGTTTTTTCATAATTAATTTAATTGTTGGCATTAATTTTTTAATTTGTTTATCTTTATATTCATATTCACAAGGTAGAGTGTTAAAATCTCTAAATCCTCCTAATTTTGCATTTCCTTCAATTTCACTTGCATCTAAAGTTTGCATCACAGAAATTGGTTGATCAATAATAATTTCACATTCTGAACCTTCCTTTAATACTTTAAAAATTCCTAAAAAATTACTTGGTGTTAAATATTCTATTGGAGAATATAAAATTAAACATTTATCAAAAGAATTTTTCTCAAAATTACGTACTAATGACAAATGTGCTGGATGAATTGTCATCACTCCTTCTTCTACTTCATGACTATCTTTTCCATCAATTATTAAAGTATTTGACATTTAATGTTTATTTTTTTTAATAGATTAAATTTTTTATTTTTTAATTTTCTATTCATAAACAATCGTTTGAAAAAGAATTTCAAATTCAAATTATAATATTAAACTTATTAAATAAAATATATACATTATATAATATTAACTATTATATTTCTTAATTTTCTTGTATTTCAAAATATTAAAATAGTACTATTATTCTTCCTATATAATAACTTATTGAAATTTGTTTTGCTATACCTATTAATCTAAAAATAACAGATATTAAAATACTAAAAAAAGGAAAAATCATATAAGTAATAAAGCTAATTCCACATTTATATATTAAAAAATATTGAGAATTATAATAAATTGAACAAAAAAGAGAAATAAAGTACCAAAAACCAAATAAGAAAATAAATTGAAGAACAAAAAAAATTCCAATTTCAGTTTTTGCTATACAAAATTGTTTATTGAATAGTTTAATATCTCTTATGAATTTTTTAATATTATGCAAAGCTAAAAACTTAAAAAAGAAGAAAAAAAATCCTCCTATAAAAGAATAAATAATTGGGTTTTTTAAATCATATAAATAATCCACTTTTCTTTTTTTTGTATATAGATCATTAATATTTTCTAAATCAAAAAAAAATGAATTTATAAAAATCATCATTGAAAAACAAAAAACAAATAAAAATAATTTGATAATTCTAGCATTACCATCATTAGAAACAAAAAAAGTAAAAATAAATAATTGAGCATATTTAATTTCACTACAATAAACATCAATAAAATTTCTTTTATCATAAATAATAGCTTCTTTAAAAGATAAAGTATTTAATTCAAAATCAGTCATTGATTTATTTTTATTGTTTAAAGTTATTTTTTCTTCAATTTTAGTTTTTATTATGTTTGAAGAACCTTTGATTATATTTTTTGAATATTTAAATAATTTTTTGCTATTTATTTCATTATATGATTCATTATTTTTTATTAATTCTTTTTCTTTTATTTTATTAATATTCATACTATTATTTTTTGAAATATTTTCCTTAATTAATATTTTTTCATTTTGAGAAATTTGGTTTATATCTTTCACTGATATATTTATATTATTATTTCCCATAAAATTGATATTACTTGTGCTTCTATCAATTTTTTTTATTTTCATATCTTTATTTATTGTTTGTTTTCTTAATATTATTTCAAATAATTCAAGTGTAGGAATTAAACCTACTCCACAAAATAAAAATAATAAAAAAACTTCTATAATTAAAAATCCTATAATAATATAACTTCCAATATTTTTTTTTAATCTTGAAATTGAGAAAACTCTCTTATAACATTTATATATTTGGAAACTGTATTTATTGGAAAATTTTTTTTCAACTTTTGAAAAAGCAGAATAATTAAAATTAGAATGATTTAAATTAACTATTTGTTTAATATTACATTGACATGTCACAGAATTTAGTAAATAATTGAAATTAATATAAGAACAATTTTCTTCACAAAAAGAAATATTTTTATAATAATATTTTTTTCTATATTCTAAAGTAATATCAGTTCCATATTCAGAAGTAAAAAAACTACAAATATCATTATAAAAAGGATCATTAATATTATAAATATCATATCCATATTTATTAAAAATATCATAAGCTTGTTCATAATTTTCAACTAAAGATTTATTTATTGAAACACTTATATTAACTTTTGCTCCAGAACATAATGTTAAATTTAATTCAGTTCCATTTGAAAGAAAAATTGAATATTCAAATTGATTAACAACTTCATCTTCTCTGTCAATTTCAATTTGTAAAATATAGAATGAACTATTTAGAGAAAAATAATTTTGTAAAATAATTATACATTCTGATAAATCAATATAAACTTGTGAAGATGTTGAACTTCCACTTCCATATCTTACAATTGATAAATTTATATTATTATTTGATTCATTGTAATATTGTTGAGTTGAGTTATTTATTATTTCTTCAATTATTTCTTCTTCTGAATTTTCATCTGAAGTTGAATCATCTTCATTAATTTTCCTTTTAAGGAAATTTCTTGATTCAAAATTTAATTGAGTTAATGTTTTTTCGTTATTACTTTTATTTTTTTGTATATGTTTATTGATAATATTATTCAAAGAATTAAAATTATTTTTATTAATAAATTCTATAATATAGTTATTTTTAGTATGTTCAAATAAATTATTTATTCTTATTTTTCTTTTAATAGGTATACTTATAATTCTAATATATAAATGAATCATTATAAAAATAACAAAGTTCATAATTTAATTATTTAATTTAGTTAATTTATTATTTTTTTTTTCAATATATTTAAAAAAATTAGATATTATTATATAGGTAAATTACATTCCATAAAGTCATCTTCTCCACTTAAATAAGGATGAAGTAAAACTTCATCAATATTGATTCTTTTTTTTGGATTAGCACATAACATTTTTTTCATTAAATCAATAGAATCTTTATCAGCAGTATCAAAAGTAGATTCAAAGATTGATTCTTTCATTTCTCTATAATTAATTTTTAATTTAGGTTTTAAAACTTCTTCATCTTCTTTACTAAATCCTAAGAAACCAAAAATTAAATTAATCATTTCAAAATCAGTTGCCCCAGGAAATAAAGGTTCTAAAAGGAATAATTCTGCCATTAAACAACCGAAAGACCATATATCTACTGTTTTATCATATACTTTATTTCCAAATATAATTTCAGGTGCTTTATACCATTTTGTTCCTACTAATGGAGTTAAATTTCCATTATTATAATTTGTTATTATTCTACTTGAACCAAAATCTCCTAATTTTACTATACAATTTTCATCAATAAAAATATTTCCTGGTTTAATATCTCTATGAATTATATCATGATCATGTAAATATTTTAATCCTAATGCAATTGAACGAATTATTTTTTTCGTTTGAGCCACATGAAATGGTTTACTTATTTGTTTTATTACATTTGATAATGATGATGTACAAAATTCCATCTCAATTACTATGTTACTATGATGAACAAATACACTATTATATTTTACTATGTGAGGATGAGAAAAATTCATTAAAACTAATAATTCACGAAGAACTTGTTTATTTGGAGCATCTTCTGTCTTTTTTTGAGATATTTCTTTTAAAACTACTATATCTTTTGTTGTTTTGTTTTTACAACGTAAAATTGTTGAAAATTGGGTTTGACATATTTGCTCAAGAACTACAAAGTTATTCATTTTTCAATTATAACAATAATATTATATTTATCAATATAATATAATTTCAAAAGTACATATTATTTAAATTAATATTCCAATTTTTACTCGTAATTTTAATTAAGAAAAATAAGATAGATTACATTCAACTAATAATAAAATTTAAATGGAAAATAAAATTCCAATTCTTTAAAAAAATAAAAAATATAAAAAAATAAGAATAAATAAATATTAATAAAAAAATAACTTATGGGTCCTAAAAAGGCAAAGAAGAAAGGTCAAGAAGATGAAGATAATCCAACAGAGAATTTTCTTCCAGCATATAAAAAAGCTTGTGCTGAAAATTTGGTGACAGCAGCACCAACATTAGTATCAAAAGTGGAAGACACAATAGATGAGGGAGAAGATTTGAATGAAATATTAGTGAATGATAAAATAGGAGAATTTGGAGCAAGAGCATTAGCAACTGCATTAAAGCGTTCAACAAAAGATGATAAAGGAATGCCGATTTTAAAAGCTTTAAGAATTTGGGAAGGTGATATCGGAGACGAAGGAGTTAGAGCTATTCATCAATTTATTATTGAAACTAATAATGCTTCTTTAAATTTAATTGAATTTTTAAATTGTAATATTGGTCCTTTAGGTTGTGAATTTATTTCTAGAGTTTTTGAACCTAGTCTTCCTTGTAATATTCAAATTTTAACTTTAGATTATAATAATTTCGGAAATGATGGTTTAAGTAATTTATTAACATATATTCCTTTAAATACAACATTAACTTATTTGTCTTTATGTTATTGTGGAATTGATGAAAAAGGAATTTCTTTCTTTGAAAAATATATTCAATCAACTAAAACTTTGGAAAAATTAATTTTAATGGGAAATACTATTAAAGACGAAGGAGTAACTAATTTATGCTCTTATTTATTAAATAATGAATCAATTGAAGAAATAAATATTAATAATGTTTCTTTTGGTCAAAATGAAGACACAATCAATAAATTAATTTATTTACTAGAAAATAATCAGAATCTTGTTATTTATCATGTCAAGTATAATTTTATCAGTGAAAATAATTTTAGAAGTATTGTTGAAAGTCTAAAGAGTCCTAAAGGAAAACATGTTTATCAATTTAATGCTGATGAAAAATATCCTAAAGATTTATTTGATTTATATTTCAAGGCTATGAAAGGAAGAAAATATAAGAAAAAGAAGAAGGGAAAAGGTAAAAAAGGAAAGAAGAAATAAATAGTTTATTTTATGTTAAAAAGATTTTTTTTAACAATAAATATTTGAAAATTAAAGTTATTTTTTTAATTAAATATTCTAATATATATTTATTGTCCAATTCAAATTGAAATAAAATATAATTATTAATCTAAAATTGATAAATCTATTATATTTTTCATCATTTAAATTCTTTAAGTAGCTATTCAAATGAAACTTTTTCTAAAAAATGAAAAATCTTTTTAATATCTTTTCAAATTATTATTCAAAGTTTTAATAAAAAATTATTAATAGAACAAAAATTAAATAAAAGAAATTACTAAAGAAATTTATTAAGTACAAATAGAGATAAATTAATTATATTCTGGGATGTAATAGGTAGAATTTGTATTAAAATTTTGAATTGACAAGATAATTTGGTTAGACATTAATGTTACATTCTTCTGGAAAATATTTTTACTAACTGTTCTAACGAAAAATTCAGAATATGGGATTGCATTTAAATTATTATTTTATATGTTTTATAGTGATATTAAAAGAATCCATTTAAATGATATATATATCGTATTGAAAAACAAATGAAATAAATATTTAATATATTCTATTGTTTCTTATATTATATAAATTAAGAATAAAATTTAGATTTTTAATTTTTTTTATTTTTTTTTTTTAATATAATTATCAATGAAAGTTCAAAATGATTCAACTTCAATTTCTCTTATTTCTTTTTCTCCAGAAGGATTAATGTCAAATAGATCAGAGCCCAAAATAGAATATAATCCTTCTTTATCTATTCCAAAAATACCATCAAATAATTTAAGGAGTTATAACCATAAAAGAACTTTAAAAAAAATAAATATGACTATTTTAGTTAACAATAATGATAATGAAGAAATAGAAAAAGAAGAAATATATGATTTTAAATCAATAGGTAATACTGATTTATTTAAAAAATCATTTTACAAAAATGAATCACCAGAAAAAAAAATAAATTATAATATTAATAATAAGTATATAGGTAATTTATATGGAAAAAGCCCTCCTAAAAATCATATTGAAATAATAACTGATAGGATATTTGAGATTAATAAACAATTCAAAAAAGAAGAAACTATCATTAATAATAAGATAAACATTGGGGATAAAAATCAAAAAAATTTAGGTGACTTAAAAGGTAGATTAAAAAAGAGAGGGATTGCACCAAAAAATGTTTCAAAAGAAGGATTTAAAAAAAGTATAAACAATTTATATACAAGGATTAAAAAATTTAAGTCATAAATTATTTGTTATTAAATATATAACATATTAATTGTTAGAAATGTTCATCAATAATTTTTTAAAAATTAATTTCATTAATAAATTTAGATTTATTAAATGAAAGAGATATTAAACCTGGTTATATAATTACATTATAAAGAGTATAATTTAACAAAAAAAATGATAAATATATTAAGAGTTAAAGGTATAAATTAGATAATTTAAGTAAATTTAAATAAAATTGATGTAAATAGAAACATATATTTTAATTTGATATTATGCATATTTTTTTAATTCATATTCAGTTAAATCCCATTCAATATCAAACATAGCAATAATTTTATCAACAGAATTTCCTTTCATTAAAATAGCAAGTTTAACATAACCTAAATCTGAAAGTGATGTAATATTCATATAAT
>JAEEGK010003857.1_pt1 | contig 37060 bp, 22 predicted proteins | sample 8958771 | NCBI WGS metagenome assembly JAEEGK01 (sample SAMN16246547, study PRJNA631951) | gut metagenome | biome: gut microbiome; feature: rumen; material: SC-attached | host: Bos | place: Iran: Karaj | collected 2018-10 | reverse complement strand
TAAAGTTAATTTTTGAATTATTTGAATTAAATTTATGTTATGTATAATAAATATAATATTCAATAATTTTTTAAATTTAATAAAGTTATTAATAAATTATAATTTATTTTTTATTTATTTTAACTAAATAAATTACAATGTTTAAAATAGGAATTTTATCTTTTTGCATATTAATTTCTTATATACATTATATTTTTTCATCTGATTTAGAGAGCTATATATTACAAAACTCTCGTGATATATTCTTGGAATTTTCTAAAATAATTGAATATAATGATTTAATACAAATAACTTCAACAGAATGTTTTAATCATATAAAAAATAAAGTTCTTATAAATTATAATCTAACATTAGAACTGCTTCAAAATACTGGATTTGAATATAATAAATTAGGAGATGAATTAGAATGCTTAGATAATAATTGGACATACTTATTTTTTGAATTTGAAGAATCTAAACAAATCAATTCTTATGGAAGAAAATTAGCTAAATTTTTAGGGCTTAAAAAATCATATAGAGGTATATGTTTAATGAATGATTGTAATGATTTAATTAGTTATTTTACAGAAAAATATATATTAAATAAGTATTTCCCAAAATTGACAAATTCTATTAATATTAAATTATTTGGAAAAAATTCTTTATATTTCAAGAATTTAATAGAAAATTATCAAAATAATTTATGTTTAAATATTAGTTCAAAAATGACATTAAATCAAATTTTAATCTGTCAGAAGTATATTGATTATAATACATTAAAAATTGTAATAATGTTTTTAATTATTTATTGTATAATAAGAGTATTTATTACTTTTTATTTTCATTCTATAGGATATATAGATTATGAAAAATGTATTGGTTCTATCATTCAATTTCAAGATAATGATAATTTAACTGATTCAAGTGTAAAAAATGAAGAAAATGGAAATAATTATTTAATAGAAAATAAAGATATTTCAGAAACAAAATATTATTATTTATATAAAGGTTTAGCAATTACAACAAGTATAAAATATATTACAAGTTCTAAAGAATCTAAAATAATTGATCAATTATTAGGTTTTAAAGTTTTAATTTTATTTTTTATTATTATATATGAAAATTCTTATACTTTTTTCTATATACCTAATATAGGATTATCTGTTTATTCTTTTTTAACAGGATATTCTTTTTTTGTTATTAAATTTATTTCATATTCTTATGATTTTTATAAAATAATTTGTGGAGCGATTATAGGTTATGTTTTTATGGATTATTTTAAAAATCATAAACAAAGCAATATCTCAGGTATTAATATTATTAAATTTTATTTACAATCTTTATCTTATATTATTTCTTTCATTATTTTACATATTGTTCAAAGTTATTTTCCAATGATAATGGGATTATATTATTTTCCTTCTGTTCAGTATGAATATTTTATAAATGAAATTTTTAAAAAAAGATGTTATAAAAAACCTTTAGAATTTTTCAATCCTTTAACTTTTGAGGAAAATCCAGATTGTTATAAGGCAGCATATTTTTGTTTTAGTGAATTATATTGTTTTTTATTAGTGACAACCTTTTCTTTTATATTAATTAAATTAGAAAAAAAAATTTTGGATTTATTAATTTTTTTCATCTATATAATTATATACGTATTATTATATTTATATAATAATGATAAAAGTGGGGATTATAATTCTTTATCAAAAATATATGGAAATATAAATATGATAAGAAAACCTCATTTATTTTTTTTATTGTATTTTTTAGGATTTAATTTTGGAATTATGTATTTTTATCATAATCATTTAGCATATATTTATAATAATTATTTATCAAAAGATAAACCTGTATATATGCCTTTTCAATATAATTATTCATTCGTCAAATTTATAACTCAAAAACATAAATGTTATAGAAGAATATTTGGTATAATAATATCTATTTGTATTATTTTATTTTCTTTTAATTATACTTTTATTAGGAGTTATTATTCACAAACAAATGATATTACCTTTTCTATTCAAGAAAATAATTTTATTAATTTTATTTATTGTTATGAAGGAATAATTTCTGGAATTTTATTTTTATTTTTATTAATGATTATTTTAATTTGTTCAACTTCTCCAATATGGAAAATTTTTTCAAATAAAATAATTTTATCTTTGAATAAAATATCTTTTATAATTTTTAATTGTTGTTCAATAATAACAACAATAAGTTATTGTACTGGATATATTAATCCTTATTTTGATTTAAAAAATATACTTCTTACATCATTTTCAAATTTTATTTTAATTACAATCTTTTCTGTGATATATGGTGTATTAATAGAATTACCATTAAGATATATAATAAATGAATATTTTTTATTTAATAAAAAAAGTCAAGAAAATAAATAATATTATTATTATTTTAATCTATAAAAAAATAATTAAATATTTTAAATCATTAATAGAATGGAAGAAGTTGACAAAGAATTTAATGAAAAAAAAGAATTATTAAAAACAGAAATTATAGATAAAAAATATGACTTAGATAAATTTATTCAATTTTGTATTGGAAAAAAGGAAAATGGAGATGATTTATCATTATGGACAATTCCAGAATTAAAAGAAATTATAAAAGAATTTGAATCAAATGAAGAAAAAGAGAAAAAAAAATCAGAAAAACCAAATCAAGATACAATTGAAAAAGAAATAAAAAAATTATCAATCCAAAAAGAAGAACTTGATATTAAAGTATTATCAAATAAACAAATAGAATGTAAAAAATTATTAAAAACAAAATTAAATGAACAAGTAAATTTAAAAATAATAATTAAGAATCCAAAATCAATTGAAACTGGAATTTTATCATCAAATTATGTAACTTATGATATTGAAACAGAATTAATGAAATGGTGTGTTCAAAGAAGATTTAGTGATTTTGAATGGTTAAGTAATACATTAATTAAATTATTTCCTGGTTATATTATTCCACCAATTCCAAAAAAAAAAATGGGTAAAAAAAGATTTGAATTAGAATTTATTGAAAAAAGAATGAATTTCTTACAAAAATTTTTAGATTTAATTATTGAAAATGAAGAATTTAAAGCAACTGAATGTTTAATTGATTTTTTATCTATTTCAGATAGAAATCAATTTGAAGCAAAAATGAAAGAATATAATTCTTTAAATCCTTCTCCTTTTCTTGCTGAAAGTAGAAATATTGAAGGGAAAGTTAATGTTTGGGATGTTAATGAAAAAAAAAATTATTTTGATAATATTGAGAAATTTTATAAAATTGAAAATGATTTGTTTCAGAATTTAAATAATCATTTAAAAGAATATTTTGAAAATATTGAAAAAGTTATTAAAAATTTAAATGATATTCAAAAAGATTTTGAAATATTAAATGATATTAATAAAAAAGTATTAATGGAAACAAAAATTACTCAAAATTTTGAACAATTAGGAATTTTTATTAAAAATTGGAATAGAATTGTCATAAAACAAAAAGATATTTTTAAAAATAATTTCAAAATTTTTTTTAAATTTAAAAAATTAGAAAATAATTCAATAATTGATTTATTAGAAAGAAGAAATATTATTAAAAATAAATTTTTTTCTGATAATAATAAATTACAAGCAAAAATGGAAAAATTATTTGAAACTGGGGATTTTAATAAATTTGAAATTGATGATTTAAATAAAATTGACAAAAATAAATTAAAAGACAAAAATTATGCTTTTACAATTATGTGTACAAAAGAAAATATATCTGTAAATGAATTAAAAAATAAATTAGGATACTATAATATGATGTGTTTTAATGAATTAATTCAAAAACAAAAAAAAGATTCTATTAAATATATGGATAATTTTAAGAATTTTATGGAAAAATTTTATCCAACATTAACTGATGGAATAAATGTTTATTCAACATTACAAATATTCATAAATACAATAATTTAAAAAAAAGAATAAAAATTTATAATTTCAAAAACTAAAAAAAATTCAAATAAAAACAAAAAATTTATACTAATTAATTAATTTTTTATTTTTCATTAATATAACTTATAAGATAATAATTAAAACTATATAGTTTTAACATGAATCAAACTTTTATTTCCTTTTTCCATCCATTCTTCTCTTGAAACCCACATTTTCTTAAAAATTTCCAAAGTAGAAATAACATTTCCTCCAGTCCAACAACAAAATAATCTATTATTAGGAGTATGTACTTTAACTTTCATATTTTTAGGAGCTAAATATTTAATTTCAGTATGAAATTTTTCTTGAATTCCTTTAAATAAAGTATTACCTCCACTAATTAAAACATTACTATATAAACTTTTTCTAATATCAATATCACATTTATTAATAGAAGTTACAATCATTTCTTGAAAACTTAAAAATTCACTTCCAATAATAGAAGGATTAAATAAAATTTCAGGAGCTAAACTTTTTTCTTCTCCTATTTTAATAGAATTACCATCAGGTAAATTATATGTATTTCCACTAATTTCATTTTTATTTTTATTATTACTAATTTCAATATTATTACTCATATTACTTAATGGATTATTACTAGTACTATTAATTGCAGTAAAACAAATTTCTTCTTTCATTTTTCTAACTATTTCAAATTCTGATGATGTATTAAAATTATAACCTTGTCTTTTAAGTAATATTTTAAAATATTCAGTTACATCTCTCCCACCATAATTATTTCTAATAAATGAATTTGGTATTGAATATCCTTCATATACTACACATGATTGTGTTACACCTTCACCACTTTCTAATATAATTCCATTTGTATTTGAAGTACTAAATAATGATAATATTGGTTGTGATCCAAAGAAAATTGCAGGAGCACTTAAATTTTCAAATAATGCTGATGCTATTTTTTCTCTATTTGAATATGGATTTAATAATGGTTCTGTTATTAATATTGGATGTTCTCTGATTTCTTCATTATCTATTTCTAATTTTTGAAATATATATTTGAATACTGTTAAAATATCTTGTTCGTTTTCAAATATTCCATTTTTTACTGGATATCTTAATTTTAGTATACCTAAATATTTTGTACAATCACTTCCTATATATTGTTCTTGCATTTCTTGATTATTTTTTGTAAATGAACGTAATATTTTTAAATATTTTGGTTCTCCTATATAATTTTGAAATATTGTTTTTGGTGAATCTTGACCACTTATTCCTGCTTTTATAATACCACTTCCTATATCAATTATTATTGGTAATTTTAAATATTCTGGCTTAACATCCATTATTTTTTTTAATAATTTAAATATTTATATATATATTTAATAATAATTTTTTAAAATAAAAAAAAGAGAAATATTTTAATGAAAAATCATAGGAATCATAGAGCAAAATTAATTTCTATAACCACAAATTTAGGAATTGAAAAAAGATTTAAAAATAGTAATAGATATATGTCTTTAAGTAGTTTATCAAAAGATTTACCAAGTAAAACTGAATCATCTACTTTAGATTCTTTTATGATAAATTCACAAACTAATAGAAGTGATTATTCTTTTAAATCAGAAATAAAAAATAAACAAAATAATTTGTTAAAATTTCAAAATGCAACAAAATCATTTGATGAAATACCAAAAAATAATGAAAAAGTAATTAGAACAACTATTAAAATACCAACAAGAAGAGAAAAACAATTTATAACATCTGGTAAAATAACTGAAAAGTTAATAAAAAAACAAACAGCAAATATTGAAAAAGAAAGTAAAAAACCAAAAAGAAATAAAGATTATCTAAATATAAAAAGTAAGAAAGAATATTTAAATGAAGAAAAAAGGAAACATGATGAAATAAATAATCAAATAAAAAACGATTTTTTTAAAGCATTAGAAAAAGACAAAAATAAATTTTTAAAAAACACAAATTTAATAAATTTAAATGTAGAAGAAAAAATAAAAAAAACAATATCAACAACATTATATGACAATCTTCAATTAACAAAAGAAATAAAACAATTATACTTAAACGACTATATAAAATATTGTCAAGAAATGATGAAAAATAAAAAAAAAGCAAACATATATGAAGTAATTAAAAAAGAACAATTAGACGAAATAGAAAGAACTCAAAAAATAAATGAAATTCGAATAAGAAATGAAAAAAAAAAAGACTTAAGAAAGAAAATATTAATTATAATAATAACATTAGCAGCTCATTTATATAGAAGTAGATTATCAATATCTCAATTTTTAGAAATTCATGAACAATCATTAGATAAATTATCATTTTTTAAAGAAGATTTTGATATATTAAAAACAGCAATTAAAAATGATAATCAAAGAAAAGTAAAATTATTAGTAGAAGGAAATAAATTTTTATGTCAAATGTTTGATGATTTTAATCAAACTGCCCTTCATGTTGCAGCAAAGAGACCAAGAGGTGAAATAATAAAATTAATATTGAAAGCTGGTGCTAAAATTGATGCTCAAGATATTGCAGGGAGAACTGCTCTTCATTATGCTTGTTTATATAATAATTTGGAAAATGTTGAAATTTTATTATATGAATATGCATCTCCATTAAAATTAGATAATAGTGGAAAGGAACCTGGTGATTATACTACTGATAAAGTTATTAAGTTTTTTACTGATAGAGCTAAAACACTTGTTGATTTAAATTTAATTAGGATTAATATTAGAGAGTCTTTAAAAAGAATTAGAACTGGATTGGAATATTTTTTTCATATTCCTGAAAGAAGATTAAGGATGATGATTGGGTAGATTTTTTATTATTATTATAAAAAAAATTTTTAATATTAAATTTATATATAGAAAAAAGTTTTTATTTATTTTTTATTTATGTTTATTATATTTATTGAATTATTTGATTTTACTGTTATCAATAATTTTAAATCACTACTAAATTCAAATGTTTTAATATCATCTTTTAATTCATATATTTTTTCTACTTTATTTTTATCAATTGATAATATTGCTTCGGATTCTTTTTCTAGAATATATAAATTATTATTTCCTTCATTAAATTTAAATTTTTCAACAATAATATTACTTTTAATTGTTTCTGTTTTCTGGGATAAATTTCTACAATCAAATAAAAATATTTTTTCTTCATTTTCAGAATATGCATAAAAACTTTGATGATTATTATTAGCCCAAGCAATATTATTAATTAACCATTTATGTCTTCTTGAAACTTCTGAATTATTTTCTCTAATATCATAAAGTAGTAATTTTTGGTCTGAAGAACACATTATAATTCTTTCTTCTGATATAATATAATCTAATAATAAATTTTTTTTACCAGGATATAAAAAATTTTCATCTTCTTTTTTAATTAAATCAAATATTTTTAATCCAGTATAATTAATTAATCCATATAATTTATTTCCTGATTTAGTTAAAGTTGGTTCAATATAAAGTTCATCATCAATTAATTCATTCTCAAATGATTTTTTATTAAATGAATTTAACTGTGAATTAAATACTAAGATTTCATCAGAAATTTTAGAAAATAAAAAATAATTTATTCTTTTACTTTTTGATTTATTCCAATATTCAAAATATAAATTATTTTTATCTCCTTTATTTAATAAAGAATTATATGTTACATTAAAATAAAATAAACATGATTCATTTTGATTTATATCCCCATAAATAACCATATCAAATATTCTATTTTCAATCAAATTCCCAACACAAACACTTTCAATTTTTAAAGGAGCTAAATTTAAATTATAATTAATGTTTCTCATTTTAAAATTAAAATTTAAATTAATATATTTAAATAAAAAAAAATTAATAAAAAAAAATAAAATAAAAAAAAAATAATTATTTTCAATTCATATCCACTCTCATAAAAAAATTTACATTTAAAAAAAAAAATATGTCAACTCGTCAAGTAGTTCGTGTATTCAACAGTAAAGCTCCAAACACAACAACAGAAGAACTTCCAATTCCAGATGTTCTCTTAGTTCCAATTCGTAATGACGTAGTTCACTTTGTATTTTATAATTTAAACAAAAATCGTCGTCAACCATACGCAGTAAATAAAGATGCAGGAATGTTATACAATGCAGAATCTTGGGGTACAGGTCGTGCAGTAGCACGTGTTCCTCGTGTAGGTGGTAGTGGTACTCATAGAAGTGGTCAAGGAGCATTTGCAAACTCATGTCGTGGTGGTAGAATGTTTAATCCAACTACAGTATGGAGAAGATGGAATAGAAAAGTTAATCTTACTCAAAGAAGACATGCTGTTGCTTCTGCTTTAGCAGCTTCTGCTGTTCCTTCACTTGTTTTAGCAAGAGGACATTCAATTAATCAAGTACCAGAAATTCCATTAGTTGTTGATTCACTTCAAATTTCTACTGTTAAGGAATTATTAAAAATATTAGAAGGTTTAGGATTAAAAGATGAACTTTGTAAAGTTAGAGAAAGTAAGAAAGTTAGACCTGGTACTGGAAAAAGTAGAAATAGAAGATATAAGATTAAGAAAGGTCCTCTTATTATTTATGATAGTGGTTCTGTTAATGTTGTTAAAGCTGCTAGAAATATTCCTGGTGTTGATGTTTGTCATGTTGATAGATTAAATTTATTACAATTAGCTCCTGGTGGACATTTAGGAAGATTACTTATTTGGACTAAAGATGCTTTTGCTAAATTAGATAATATTTTTGGTACTAGAAATTCACCTGGTGTTCAAAAAAAAGGTTATGTACTTGAAAGACCTATTTTATCTAATGCTAATATTGCTAAAATTATTAATAGTGATGATATTCAAAGTGTTGTTAAACCTATTCAACATAATAAAATACTTCATGATAGACAAAAGAAAAATCCATTGAAGAATAAAGTTAAAATGAATTATTTAAATCCTTATGCTAAAGAAAAGAAAGCTGCTGATAAAAAAGCTGATGAAGATGCTAAAGCTAATAGAGAAGCTAGAAGAAAGGAAAGATTAGCTAAAAAGAAAGAACATAGAAAGAAAGGTAGACAATTTATTATTAAATATTATAAAGAATTGGAAGGTGCTAATCAAAGAACTATTGATGAATATAAAGAATATATTAAATCTACTAAAGTAGGTCAAGAAGCTCTTAAACATCATGAAGGTGAAAAAGAATAAATAAAATATTTAATAAAAAATTAAACATTTTAAATATAATTGTTTTTGAATAAAATTTATTATTTTCTATATCTCCTAAAAAATTTTTAATTCATTAAAAATTTAATATCATCTATTACGCACTTTTCAACTTCATTAATTTAAATTGCTAATTTTTTTTAAAAAGAAATTTTATGAAATATATTTTTAAAGAGTAAGCATTTTTTATTTTATAAAAAATCATAATTCATGATTTATTTATTATATTTTGTTATAATAAAAAAAATATTAAATTAAAAAAAGAATGAATTTATATATTATATTATAATTCATTAAATAAAAAATTAAATTTTATTTAAAATATATTTATTATATTATCTAAACTCCACTTTCATCACTTTGAGATAACATAGGATTAAAATTTTCTTTTAAATCTTCTTTTTGTTGAGGTTGTAATTTTTTTATAATATTTTCAATATTAGAATTTGCAATTTTACATTGTTCCTTATAATATTTTTTTTTATTTATCGCTTCACTATATTTTTTCATTAAATCTCTATAAGGATTATTATTTTTACCAATTGAACTAACAAATCCATTTTTTTGAAATGAATTTACCATTTGATTTAAACTTTCAATTTGTTTATTTTTTTCTTTTAAATTATCATTTAATTCAATATTTTTTCTACAAATATCTCTATATTTACTTTCAATATTTTCATATTCTTTTTGATAATTTGTAACAGTCCTTACTTTATTTTCATAATCACTTCTTAAAATTTCTAATTCTTGTAAAAGTTCATTTATTCTTTTATTTAACATTTTTTTTTCTTCATTAACAGCATGAAATTCTCTTTGTGCAGAATGTAATTCATTTGTTGCTTGTTCATAATAATTTTTATAATTAATTTTAACATCTTTTAATTGTGTTGATAAATCTTCAATTTGTTTTTGATAATTTTCTTTATCTGCTTTTTCTCTAAATAAACTTTCTTTTTTTTCTCTTTCATTATAAACAATATCATTCATCATTTCTTTTTCTCTAACTTCAATTAAATTTCTTAATGTAATAACTTCACTTTTTAAATCTTGAAATTCTGCTTCATTTTCATGTAATTGTTTAACTAAATTTAATTTATCATTCATTAAATCTTTTATTTCAATATCTCTTCTATTAATTGAACTTTTATAATTTTGAATTTCATTTTTCATATTTTCAATTAAAATTTTATTTCTTTCATTTTCAGAAAATAAAACTTTATTATTAAATTTTTCTTTATCATTATCTTTCATAGTATTTATTTTAATATCATTTCTTTCAATAGTTAAAGATTCTTTTTCTCTTCTTAATTTCTCAACTTCAGAAGTTAATTCACTTATTTGATGTCTTGATTGATCTAATTCATTTTTCATTTCTCTAAAAATATCTTTATCAATATTTGAACCAGTCTTATCACTTTGAATTTGAATTTTATTTAATAAATTATTCATTTCTGTTTTATGAACTTCTCTTTGAGTATTTATTTCTCTTAATGCATCATTTTTAAAAGTTTCATATTCTGCTAATAATAATTCATATTTAGAATTTAATTCTTTTATTACATTTTGTTGTTGTTCTATTTCATTATCTTTTTGCATTAAAATTTGATTAAATTCAATTGCAATTTCATTTTTAATTTTATTTCTTTGTCCATCTGGATTATATGCAGAAATTTTTGTTATTTTTTCTTGATATATTTCTTCTTTTTTATCAAAATCTGATTTCATTGATGCTAATTGATTTTCATAATTTTTTTCTTTATTTTGAAGTTCATTTCTTAATGCTATTATTTTTGCATTATCTTCATTAACTTGCTTTCTTAAATTTTCATTAAATTTTTTTAAATCATCATATAAATTTCTTATTGAAGAAAGTTCAATCTCTTTTTGTTGAAGTTGTGTTTCTAATTTTGAAATTACTGTTTTATATTCTCTAATTTCTTCAAAATTTGATTGCGGTTCCATTTTATTTTATTTATAATTAAATTTCAAAAGAAAAATATAATAATGTTATTTTATATTAAATTTTTATTATAAAAAAATTTTAAATGCAAATTAGAACAAAAAATAATGCATGGGGATATATGATTCCTAAATATTTATCTGATTCTTCTATAAGTAATAAATCTAGTTTTTTTTTTCTTTCTGAAACAAATTCTAGAAAAAATAAAGATAATAAAAATAAATCATTTAAAAAAAATTTTCTTGAAAATGAATCAGGATTATATAATAATTATAAAAGATTAAGTAATAATCATGGTATTAAATTACCAATTTTAATTAAAGATATTCAAATTAATGATATATATAATAATACTAATTATATAAAAAAGAATGTTAGATTAAAAAAAAATATTATGTCATTTCCTTCTCTTCATATTGTAAATATGGAAGCTGATTTAAATAAAAAAAGTAAAACATCTTATTTTCAATTTCAATGTATGAATAAATTATTTAAAAGCCGAATTTCAAGAAATAAAATAGAAAATAAAAGAATATTATTATCAGGTAAAAAAATAAATTATAATAATACAACAATAAAACCTAAAATAAAACTTTCAAAACCAAAATATATTTCAAGAAAAATGGATTTTCTAGCAATTACTAATTTATAAAATAATACAATTTAAAAAAAAATAGTATTTATTTATTTTAATTACAAATAATATATCCAATATTTAAAAAAAATAACAGATTTTTTAAATAAAAAAAAATAAAATAAAAAAAAAGGAAAAAAGAAAAAAAAATGATATCCCAAAGAACAAAAGGAATATTAACATTAATTGGGACATTCATTCTTCATTTCATATTAGGAACCCTTCACACATGGCCATCAATATCTCGTTATTTTCATTCATATTTAGTAGAATTGAATCAAACAAGATTCTCATTAGCATATTTAGACATAGTATTTTCATTAGTAAATGCAGTACATAGTATATGTGTTCCATTCGGAGTAATTTTAAGTAAAACATACGGTCCATCAATTATAATAGGAATTGGATTAACAATGAAATTAATTGCAAATGCATTATTTATATTAACACCTGATATTGTTATTGTTACTATAAGTTTAGTTGCATGTGCTTCTGGTGTTGGATTAGCTTATATGCCTGCAATTATTGAAATATGGAAATATTTTCCTAATAATAAAGGAATTGCGTCAGGGACTGCTTTTGCTGGTTTTGGTTTTACTAGATTATTATTTAAATATGTTAGTATTTATATGATTAATCCAACTGAAGAATTACCTTTACCTAAAAGAGAAAGACATGATACTCATATTAATAATAATTTTTTGATATATTTAAAAAAATCAGAAATTTTCTTTTCTTTTCTTAGTGTCTTATGTATTTTATTAATATTTCCTTTTGAAAAAAATCAACAACAAGATTATAAAATGCTTAAAAAAAATAATAGTATGAAAAATAGAAATGATAATAAAGATAATAGTATTTCAAATACATTAAATAGAGGAGTAAGTTATGATAAAGATGAAAAAATAATAAACACAGAAGAAACAGAATATAATGATAAAACAATAGAAAATGATACAGATTCAGATTTATCATATTTTGAAGGTGACCATAAAATTCCTCTTCGTTCATTAATAATATCATATCCTTTTATGCAATTAACATTTATATTTTTTTTCACAATGTTTTTTGGTTCAATAGAATTATCATCAATGAAAAAATTTGGTTTAATGAATGGTCATTCAGAAGATTTTCTTTGGTATTCAGCATTAATATGGAAAGTATCAAACATAGTTTGTTATACTTTATGGGGTGGATTATTAGATTTAATTAAATTTAAAAAATTATATATGATTATTTTAAGTAGTGAAATTTTAATAAGTGCAACTTGTTATTTTATTTCTTCAAGTAAAATAGGATTTCTTTTATATAGTACAATAAGTGCTGCAGTTAATTCTGCAAATATTGCTGTTGCTCCTACTTCTTTTGTAATGATTTTTGGTATTGATAGAGGTTCTTTATTATTTAGTATTTCTTCTTTATTACATAATACTTTTTATATTTTAAGACCTTTAATTACTAATTTTGCTGCTTCTAAAGTTTATTTTCTTATGTTTTATCTTATTATTTGTTTATTTAGTATGCTTGCTTCTATTATTCTTTGCTTTTTTGTTGAAAAACAATATGAATATAAAAAATATGAAAATAAAGATATTGAATTGGAAGAAATTAAAGAAAATGAATAAATTATTATAATAAAATATTTATTTTGAATAATAAATATTAAAAAAATAATTTGTAATAATGATGTGTTTATTAATTTAATTTTTTTTTTTTGTATTTATAGTTTTTATTTTTTATTTTGATTAAAAAAAAAAATAAATTATAATATTTATTCAAATCTTTTCATAACTAATTTATTAATTTGATTATTTAATTCTGGAGTAGATAATAAAGTCTGTGAGAAATTTTCCATTAATTCTTCTGGGATTTCTTGTAATTTATCATATTGCATCATTTCATCAATTAATTGAGTTAATTTAGAAAAATATTCTTTAGATTCATCATCTTCATTTTTTAATTTTAAAGAATTAAACCAAGCATTTTCATCTTTTTCAAATAAAATTTTAATTAATAAATTAACTTTTTTAGAAACTAATTCTTTAATAGAAGCCATAGTTTCAGCAATATTTTTTTGTGACTTTTCATAAATTGTATAAGAAGATAATAATTTACCAAAAAAAACATCTAATTCTTTTTGTTTAATATAACCACCAATTATTGTTTTTAATCTAGAAACTTTATCATCTAAATTAGAAATATTTCCTTCACCAAAACTTTTTTGTAAATTATTATAAGTAGATGAATTTTGATTATTTGAAAATTTCAAATTATTAAATTCTTCTTTGTCTTGTTCATTTTCATTTTGATTTCCATTAAATTTATTTTCGTGATAATCATCTAAAGTTATTTCTAAAATTTTTTGTGCACTAATATAATTTTTTTTAATTCCCATATTTTTTTGTTCTTCTAAAATATCTTCAATTTTTTTCATAAAAGAATTTAATAATTCTTCTTGTTCATTTCCATAAATTGCATTAGCAACATTTAAACATGATTTAATATTTAAATTACATTTATTTTCATTTGATTCTTCTGAATATTGTCTTTTTACATTCTCTCTTGCAACTTCAATAAACATTATTTTCATTTCTTTTTCTAAACATGAACGAACATATAAATAAAATTCTAAATCATCAGATTCATATTCTTCATTTAAAAATTTAGCAAAAATATTTATAGAAAGGTCTTTTTTTTTATAATAATCAACACTTAAAATAATATCTAATGAATGTTGATCAATTAAAGGTTTTTTTATAAATTTATTAGTAAAAAATTCAAAAACAAAATTAGGAAAAGGAATTGTTTCAATTTCTTCATTTTGATTTGCAGTATTAATTGAATTTGTATCATTAATAAATCTAATTGAATATATTTCTTCAATTGCATATTTTAATGCATTTATATTCATTCTTTTTCCTCTTACTCCAACTAATGGATTTACTAATTCTAAAAATTTTTGATATTTTCCATTAAATGTTTCTAAATAATTCTTTTTTAATAACTATTTAAATAATATTATTAATATTTATCTTACTGGTTTTTTTTCTTTTTCAAAGTGGTTGTTTAATTTTTTCATATCTTTTACTTTTTTTGAAGTTTTATCTTCAAAATTACCAAAATTATCATTTTTATCAAAATCAAATCCTTTATTATTAATATTATCATTTGACATTTTTTGATTTTTCATTTTAGTAGAATTTTGTTGTGAAGAAGAACGATTTTTTTTTGTAGAAGAACTATCATTATTTATTGAAATACTATCTTTATTTTCTATTCCTGAAATATTTTGTTTACTTTGAGGTTTTTGTTGTTTTTGTTCAGGAACTCCTCCATAAAATGCTGGATTTAAAACTTTAACTAAAGCAACATAATTTCCTTGTTCATCTCTACTGAAATTTATATCATTTTCAAGAAGAAAATTAAAATATTTAACTTTATCTGATTGAGGTAATTCTGAAAAAATTATTGTTTTAATATTTTTCTAATGAATTATTTAAACTTATTTACATAATCATTAAAGAGCATTTTTTAATTAATTATTATTCATTTGAATATAAATTAAAAATTTTATTTATTAATATATTAATAAATTTAATAAATTAATATAAAATTAAATGAAACCTGCAACAACATCAAAAAAACAAAATAAAAAGTCAAATAATAAAATAACAGAAAAAACAGAAACAAATACAAAAAAAACTTCTGAAAATAGTTCAAGAAAGCAAACTAAAAATCAAGGAGTAACATCAGCAAAATCTAAAGAAAGTCAATTTCAAAATCAAAATCTTTCCCAAAAAAAAATAATAGAAAAAATAGAACAAATAAAAAGATTAAGAAGAGAAATTAAAGATGATTATATAAGAAGTACAACAAGAAGAAATGTAATTCCAAAATGGAAAGATGTAATTCAATTATTACAACCAATAGATATAAGATTATTATTAGTTGGAATAAAAGTATTAGGAGATATGTATGTTGAATTTGATGATTATGAGACTGCAAGAAATTTATTTTCTTTTTATAAAATAGTATCATTTAGATTAGAATTATTAGAAGAAACAATGTATTCATACGAATCATTAGGAAATGTTTATAAATTTTTATATCAATATCAAAAGGCAATTTTATGTTATAAAAAAATGATTGAAATGGCTTGGATTCTTGGAAATAGACCAGTTGAATTAAGAGGTTATGATCATATTGGTATACAATATTTTTATTTGGGAAATAAAGAAAAAGCTAAATATTATCATGAAAGGATGATTTATGGTTTATATGAAAAAGAAACTAAAATTAAAGAAAATGTTATTGATAATTTTAGAAATAAACATTATAATTTGTTTAATGATGATAAAGTTCTTATTAAGAATAATTATTCAAATGATGAATTAAAAGAACAGTTTATTAGACATATTTTATTATATGAATCTGCTAAACATATTGATTTAGAAACTTATGATATTTTAAAAAATCAAGAAATGATGAAAAATTCTTTTATTTCAGAAGTTAATATGACTTTTCAAATTATTTATGAAAAATATTTATCAAAAGATTATTTACATGATCCAAAAGAAGCAAAAAAGAAACAATATTATGAAAAAATTCAAAAAAAAAGAAATGGATTTACAGAAAATAAATCTGAAAAAGATAATTTAGGACATATTGATAATTTAATTCTTTCACATTTATCAACTAAAAGAAAAGATTATTCAAATGAAAGATTTGAAAAAATTTTCCAAAGATTTGATTCTTTATTTGCAGAATTTGAGCAAAAATTAATTGAAAATAAATAAATATAATTATTCAATTATTTATATTAACTTTTTAATTAATTTTTTTTTTTTTTTACACAATTTTTTAATGGAGAAACAATTAAATTATTCAGAAAAAATAGAAAATTTTAAGCTTTTAGTAGAAAATCAAGATGATGAAATAGCAATAAATTACTTACAAAAAGCAGATTGGGATGAAAGTATTGCTGCAAATTTATATAATGAAGAAAAAACTTTAATTTATAATCCAGAAACAACTTCTACAACAATAGTTAATGAAATAGAAAAAGTTGATATGAAAAAATATAAAGTAATTCCTATTCCTTATCCTCAAAAAATTGGATTTATTGGTTCTTTTTTTTGTATTTTTAAAGCTTTTCCAAAAAATGATCCTTGTATTGAATTGTTTAAACCTATTACTGATATTAAAACTTATTTAGATGATTTTATTACAAATTTAAAAGAAAAAATTGGAATTATTATAATTTATAATCAAAATAATTTTGAACAAATTAAAATATTAGCAAATGGATTAATTGAATTATCTTTAAATGAAGAAATAAAAGATATAAAAAAAGTAATTTTACCAATTTTTGATAAAACTGATACAGGAGAAGAATTAATTAAAAATGCAAAAATAAATCAATTTCCAACTTTACTTTTATGTAAATATAAAAATAATCAAAATTTATATATTATTGATAAAATACAATCACCAATTGATATAAAAATATTAAGTCAAAAATTAAAAAATTTATTTTCTTTAAATGAAAAAATGAAAAATTCAGAAAAAATTAAAATTAATAAAAAATTTAAAACAAACCAAAATTCAAGAATTATTTCTGAAGGAGATATTATTGCACAGCAAAAAAGAGATTTTGAAGAATTAGAAAGAATGGAAAATGAAAGAAAAGAAAAAGAAAAAAAAGAAGAATTAGAAAAGAAAAAAAGAGAAGAAGAATTAAAAAAATTAAATGAAAAAATTGAATTAATTAAAAAAACTCTTCCTGAAGAACCTGAAGATTCAAATCCTAATAAATCAATTATTGTTTTTAGATATCCAGATGGAGAAAAAAATGTTGAAAGAAAATTTTTAAAAACACATACAATTCAAATTTTATATGATTTTGTTGAAACATTAGGTAGAGAAATTTATACAGAAGACTATTTAAATAAATTTGTTTTAATTCAAACGTTTCCATATAAAAAATATGAAGATAAAGAAAAAACTTTAGAAGAAGAAGGATTATTTCCAAATTCAGTTATTCAAATAAAAGAAATTGAATAAAATATTTTTATATAAATATTAATAAATATGATTAATTAAAATATTTAACTATTGTCTTAATTCATTTCAATATGTTTTTTTATTATTAAAAAAAACTAATTGTAGAGCGATATATATAAAAAAATAATTTTTTTTTAATATTATAATAAGATATAATGTTTAATTCAAAAAAAATTAAAAAAATTATTTTTACATTAATCATCATCTTCATTTTCATTGAATGAATTATTAGTATCTTGTTTAAATCCTTTTAATAATTCAATTTCTTGTCTTTCAATTTCAGCAATTTCATTTTCAATTCTTCTTCTTTCTTTTTCATCTTCTTTTAATTTTTCAATTAAACTTATTTTTAATTTTTCCTTTTCTTCATCATAATAATTATTATTATTTAAACTTTGTTTTTTATAAGAATTTGATTTCCCTTTATTTTCAATATTTTTTCTATTTTTGTTACTATAATATGAATTATTCATACTATTTTTTGCTTTTCTTTTTAACATTGATTTTCTTAATTCATCTTCGGCTTTACTTCTATTAATTAAAATTTGTTCAATTTTCTGTTTTGCATTTTGAAATTGTAATGTAACATATTTCTCTTGATTTTGTAATAAAGTTATTCTATGTTCCATATTTTTTACTAATAATTCAGAATTTTTTCTTTCTTCTCTTGCATATTGAATTTGCTTTTTTAATTGTTGAATATATGCATCATATTCTTCATTTAATCTAGTAATATTTATTGATTCTATTTCATTTGAATTTGTCTTTTTTATTCCTAATGAATTATTCAAACTTTTGTCTACTTTATTATCTTCTGAATAGTCAAGATTATTATCATCATCTAAAGCATTATTTTCATTTCTACTTTGTTTTTCACTTTCATATATATATCTTTTTGAACTTATATCCTATTTTGTTTATTAATATTTTTTATTATACATTTGAATTATTTTCGTAATTCATTTTATTTAAATTTAATTATTTTTTATTTATACTAATTTATTGAAAGTCAAATAATTATTTATTATTTTAAATAAAATAATTTATCAAATAAAATATTATAAAAAAATTTACTTGATAAATATTTTTAATTTATAATAATAATTTTAATCAATTAATAAAGGATAAATTTTATTAATTTGTTGATTTACTGGGATATATATAACTTTACCTAAAAACAATTTTTCATTAATAGGACTTTTTTCTCTAAATTTCAACATTATTGTTTTAACTTACTAAAACAAAAATTTTCCTAATTATGATTTTTTAGATTTAATAGATTTAATTTTATTAAATTTATCTTCAATTATTGATTTTAATTTTATTATAAATGAATTCTAATTTGAAATTTCATTAAAACTTATATAATTATTAACATCTGATTTATTTATATTTAAAAAATGATTTTGAAATTCTTAAAATTATTCTCATAATTTACCCATTTTTCATCATCTGAAAAAAATAAAAGCTGCTTTTTTTTATTTAAATTTTTTGTATCTTATTAATGATTAATGAATAATTTATATTGAATTTATATTTTCATTTTAAATTATTTATCATATATATAGTATAATTATTTATTAGGTTTATTCATTTTATTGTTTTACAAAGTTATTAGTAATAATATAATATACAAATTATTCTATGCTCAAATATTTTTATTAATTTTATGTTTTATATTTAAAGTCATCGCTAGGATTATTATTTTTATTTAATCCAATATTATGATAGATTTTTTTTTAAAAGATTAAAAAAATAAAAGATGAAAAAATGTTTTTAAAAAGTAAAAAAAATTTGAAAATAAAAATTAATTATAAAAATTTTCTATTTAAATAATAAATGATTAATTAAAATGTTTAGAATATAAGTGAATTATATTTTTAATAATTTTGAATTAATGGGCTCAACAGCAGTATGTAAAATTTGTTCAGAAAGAGAAGAAGAAAAAAATAAAATAACAAATGATGTATCTTTATCAAGACAATATAGTACATCTTTATTGAAAAGTCAAATAATAAGAGAAAATTTAAATGAAAAAGTATTAAAACATAAAATAATAGAAGGTTTTGGAAAAATAGAATATAAAAACCAAAGTACATATACTGGATATTTACATGATAATTATGCAAATGGATGGGGAATATATTATCATCCTTTAAATGGAGAATATAAAGGAGAATATTTAAATGACCAACCAAATGGTTTTGGAATTTTTAATCATATAACTAATTCTAATTACGAAGGTTTATGGAAAAATGAAAAACAAAATGGAATTGGAATTGAAAAATGGAAAGATAATTCAATTTATAAAGGTGAGTTTGAAAATGGGAAAAAAAAAGGAATTGGAGGATATTTTTTTCCAAATGGTAGAATTTATTTTGGGGAATGGGATGAAAATTTAATGAATGGATTTGGAATTTATTATTATAATAATGGAGATATTTATTTTGGTGAATGGAAAAATGGGATTAAAAATGGTTATGGTGAAATATATTTGAAAAATAATATGTTCTTTTTAGGCTTTTATCAAAATAATATTCAAAATGGTTTTTTTATTTATTGCAAAGATAATATTGAAAAAATTACTTTAGGATTTAAATTAAATGGGAAAATAAATGGCATATGTAAAAATTTTGATAATAATAATTATGGAAAAATATCTTTGTTTTATGATGGAAAGAAAGTTAAAGAAATTAAAAATGAACAACAAATGGAATTTTTCTTTTCAGAAGATAATAAAAAATTTTTAAATTATTTTTTAATTTCAAAGGAAGAATTAAAAGATTATTTAATTAATAAAGTAAAAATTAATGAAAATAGGGAAGATCTTGTTCAATTATTTAATCAAGATAATTACTTTTGTTAAATATATATATATTTTAATAATGTAAATAAATTTTTTTCATGATTTTACATTAAATAAATAAAAAGTAAATTTATATTTTAGTTATTTAAAATTAAAAACATAAATATTTTTGAAATATGAATCAAATAAAAAATCAAATTTCTACTTTAAATTTTAACCAAAAACATATTGAAGCAATTTTGAATAATTATCATATAAAATATAATAAATTTAAAAATCAAATTGATATTAAATTAAATGAGTTAATAAAAGAATTTTTATCTGATTTTCTATTATTTCTAGGATATTTTCAAGGTGATAATTTATTAAAAATTAAAACAAAAGAGATTGAATTAAATAAGAATGAAATTGAATGTCTATTAAAAAAATTAAAAAATAAAGAAAAGAATGAATATAATTTAAAACAAGAAATAAAGTATTTATTAAATGAAAATCAGTCACTGAAAAATAAAATCAAAAATCAAAAAAAAAAAATGATAAATTTAAATACTTATGATGAAAAAAAAGAAAAATATTCTTTTAATAATAATTTTGAAAAAAATAATATATCAATTTCAAACAAAAAAAATCAAAGAACTCATTCTGATTTAAACAAAGTTCATAATCAATCTTTCAATGGAATTAATAATAAAAAGCCAAAAGAACAAAAAATTAATAATTTCAAAAGTATAGTTTCAAAAACAGAAAATATATTAAATGGATTTCAATTGTTTGATAATATTTCTAACATGATTAAAAAAAAGGACAAACAAAATTTCTCAAATTTTCATTCAGATTTATTATTTAATAAAATTAATATGTATAAATATTTGACAGATTCTAAAAAACAAAAAGAAAAGAGAAGAAATCGTTCTGAAGAAAAAAATATAAGAAAGTTAATAGATGATTATAATGAAATTTTAAATGAAGAAATTTTAGTATTAGAAAATGAAGAAACTGATTTATTACAATTATTAAACAAAAATCCAGAACAAAAAAATTAAAAATTAGAAATATTATTGATTTATTTAATAAATTAATATTTTTTTTGATAAAATAAATTGTTAATTTTTATTGAGGATAATTTAAAAAATTTTTTGTGAATGAAAAAAAATGTTTTATCAAAACAATTAATTCAAATAAATAATATAAGATATAATCAAGATTCTACATTAATTACTTTAGCAACTTCTTTAGGTTATAGAATAATTTCATCTAAATATTTTAAAATCACCCATTCAATAAATGAAGAAAATATTAATTTAGGATTTTTATCATTAGCATCAATATTTTATTCTTCAAGATTACTTTTATTTGTTGGTGAAAAGATAAATGAAAAATATAAAAGAAATAAGTTAAATATTTATGATTGTGATAAAAATAAAATTCTTTCTTCAATATCTTTAAAAGAAAATTGTTATATAATTGATTTTTTTAGTACTAAAAATATATTATTTCTTTTCGTTAATACACAAATTCTTGTTTTTGATTTTCAAACTCTTAATTTAATTCAATCAATAAATAATATAAACATTGGATATAAATTATTTTCATATAGTTTTAATGATATAATTGCATATACAATATTTAATAAAAAATATTTTATTATTATTAAAAGTTATAATTTTAATAAAGAAAATAAAGTAATATCTGCTGAAAATAGAATTTTATCAATTCCTTTTGAATCAATTCAAGCTATTCATTTATCAAATAGTTCACAATATATTATTGTTTTTTCAGATTTAGGAAATAAAATTCATATATATTATTGTAATAATGGTGCACTGAAAAATTGTTACTTTCTTGGAGAACAAATTTATTCTATTGAAAATATTGAAATTTATCCTCATAAAGAAAATTCATTTATTTTTTTTGCAAATGATAAAAAATTATTTTTTTATTTAATTGATTCAGAAGATACTTCTTGTGTTTGTTTTCCTTATAAAGATGATGAAATTTTAGGAAGAACATTATCATTTTTTGGATTTATAAAATCATATTTTTATAAAGTATTATTTTTTTTAACTTTATTTAGATAAAAGGTGAAGAACCAATAAACTTTTTAACTTTAGATAAAGATGAATTATCTCAAAATTTTTTCTTTTATGATAGAATTAAAAAAAAACATATTGTAAATAAAATTTAATTGTATAGATAATGATTTCACAAAATGGTATTGTTCATTTATTCCAATATAAAAAACATTTAAAAGGTTCTTTAGAATTAGATAATACATTCAAATTAAATTTATAAATAATATTAATATTTAAATATTTATATATTTATAATTTAAAAAATTGAAGAAATGTCAATAAGTTTAAAAAATAAGCAAATAATAATAAACTCAAATTCACAAAAAAGAAATTTAAAAAAAATTTTAAGTGGAAGGGAACTTCCATATATATATTCTACAGCAAATAGTAAAATAAAAGTTAATGAAATAAACCAAAAAAATTCAAATCAAAAAGAAAGAAATATTCATTTTTTTTCTGGTCCAAAAAGTAAAAAACTAAAATTATTATTATCTCCTATTGAAAAAAATTATAAAGTTAAAAAATTTGAAAATCAAAATATTCCTTTAAGCCAAAGGAGAAAATGTATAAGTCCTTTTCATTCTAAAATTGAAATTATTGAAATACAAAAGAATAATACAATAAATAAAGAAAGAAGAAATTCTACAACAACAAATTTTTTAAAAAATAACTTTAAAGCTGCTTCTTTTGTAGAAACTCAAAAAAAATTTGAACAAAATTATTCATTATTTTCTAATAATTATTTATTTTATTATGCATTACTTACAAAATATAATAAAGAAATAAATGATTCATTAAATCAATTATATAAAGATAATAATCATGATTATAGAAATTATCCTTCTGAGGAAGTAATTTCTCAATTAATAAAAAATCTTTTATTAATTTATAAAGGATATTTCGAAATTACATATAAATTATTTAATGGTCAAAATGGAAATATATTCAGAGATATAAAATTATTTTCTATATATACAAAATTAATAAAAGAACAATTAATAGTAATTATTCTTCTCTTTTTGAATTGCATTTTTTTATCAAATGAAGAATTTATAAATAATTTAAATAGTGGGTTGTATGATATATGGTTCGAAGTATATATACTCATTTCTAATTATTATTCGAATTATATTATTAATCTTGTTCATTTATCTACTAAAAAAGAAAGAGATGTTGATTTAATCTCTTTAAAAAAATATTATTCAAATAATTTTCCTCCATCAAAAATTAAAGGAGAACAATATTTAAATTCAATTGAAAAAAATACTATTCGTTGTTTGGAATTAATTAAAAACTATATAATATTAACTTTAAATTTTTCAAAATTAAAAGGATATTCATATATTATAAATTATTTATTAGATTCGGTAGATACAAAAAAATTAACTTTTTTAGTCAATTATAATATTTTTTATGGTGAATTAAAATCCTTATCAAAGCATAAAAAATTATTAAAAATTAATAATACTAAAAATATTATTAATAAAAATAATAATAATATTAATGAATCAATTTTAAATACAGAAACTCCATATCTTCCTCCTTTAGATTATGGGAATTATAAATATTCTTTAGTTGTTGATTTGGATGAAACTTTAATTTATTCATTTTTATTAAATGGAGAAAACACTTATTTAATAAGACCTTATTGCTTTGAATTTTTAAATGAAATGTCAACATATTATGAAATAGTTGTTTTTACTGCAGGAACAAAAGAATATGCTGATAAGATTTTAAATCAAATTGATAAAAATAAATCTTGGATTAAATATAGATTATATAGAGAACATTTAACTTTTGATGATGAAGAACTTTCAATTTTTAAAGATTTATCTAAATTAGGAAGAGATTTATCAAAAACAATAATAATAGATAATAGACAAGAAAATTTTGAACTTCAACCAAATAATGGATTATTAATTAAAACTTGGAATGGAAATTTTGATGATAAAGAATTATTTGATTTGAAAAATATATTAAAAGGAATTTATTCATATGGGCAAATGATTGATGTGAGGAATTTAATAAAGTGGATAAATGAGAAAAAAATCATAGATAATAATAGACCTTATAAAAATATAAATTTAAATGAGTACAATAAATAGATTGAATGTAAATTTTTATCTTTTTTATTAGATATATAAGAAGGTGGCATTAAAATAGTAATATATTTTTATATATATAAATAAATTTTAAAAAAATATTTTTAATCAAATTAATTTTATTCATTTTATTTTTAAAATGAAAATATTTTTTGTATTTCTTCTTTATTATTTATTCAAAAATATTAAATCTCTTACTTTAATTGATAAAAATACTTTATTATCATCAAATATACTTGGTCAATTAAATCAAGCAACAACTATAGCTTATGTTACTAAAAATGAATCAATAGAAAAAGAATTTAAAATAAATAAAAATAATAATATTAATGAAAAATATTTAGTAATTTATGCTTATGGAGGAATATATAATATAGAAGAAAATAAGAAAAATGATATTCAAATGTCTATATCTTTTAATGGAAAAGAAATTCCTGTTTTGAATAAATTATTTAATGGACAAATTGTGACAATAAATGAATTTAATTATAATTCAGAAAATAATAATGATTATTTTTTAATTAAAATAAAATCAACAATTGGTACCTATGTTACTTTTGGATATTATAGAATTAAAGAAAATAATATGATATATTTAATAAAAAATGGAAGTTATCCAATACCTTTTTATGGAAATAGAAATATGTTTCAAGATTTAAAACAATGTTATGAGATTGAAGAAATGAAAAATCGTTCAATAGAAGTTCAAATTCAAATATTATCAAAAACAGAAAATATAATATTAAAATTACAAAATTCAATTAATGAACAAAATTCAAATTTGTCAAATACATATATAATTAACGGTAAAGGCAATTTATTATATGATAATAAAAAATATGAAAAAGGATATAAATATATATGTATAACAACAAATCAATCATTTGAATTGTCATATACTCTTCAAATATCTAATAATCTTGAAGATAATATTCAATATAATATTGATCCTATTATTACTGGAATTATTTATCCTAAAATTTTGAAAAAGACTAAATATTATTATTATAGACCTTCATCATATATTCCAATAAATAATAGTATTACATTTAATGTTAAAAATACAATTGGAAATTTAAAAGTTTATGTTGCAATATGTGAAAGTTATCCTGATTGTAGAAATTATACTGATGAAATGATTCAAGATTTAAAAGAAGTAAATAAAACTATTGAAATAGAAAAATTTAATGATTTTTATATGAAAAATCAAAAATATGAATTTGAAAGTAATTTATTATCTAATAAACAATATCTTTATCTTATTAAATGTGAAAATACTGAAGATAAAGATAAATTATGTTATTTTGATATTGCTTTTCATAATAAAGAAACTTATCTTGAATTAAAAAATGAAAAAAGATTTTTAGGTTTTTTAAATCAGGGTGAATTTAATAAAATGACATTTAATATTCCTGATAAAAATTATTTTAAAATTCTTATTGGTTTAAATATATTTACAGGAAATTTAAAATTAAATATTATAAAAAAACCAAATAAAGTTACTTATAAAAATTATTATTTAGGAAATAAACAATATATTGAATTTTCACCTATTGATAATTCTCAAAAATTAAATGGAGATTATTTTTTTATTATAAATGCAACTTTTAATTCTTTTTATTCTATAAATTATGCAATTGAGGAAAAAAAAGAATCAAAAATTAGAATATTAGGAAATGGTATTTCTTTAATTGAATCAATTTCTCCAAAAACAAATTTATTTCCTCAATATTATAATTTTAATAATAATTTTAAAAATAAAAATTCTTCATTTCTTTTAAATTTTATGCCATTAAATTGTAAAATAAATGTTTCATTTAAAGATAATTTAATAAAACCTCAAAGCAATTATTTAATACAAAAAATAATAGATAAAGAAGATTTATCTTATAATGATAATAATTATCTTTTTAAAGTTGATTATGTTTCAATGGACCATTCTAATATATCAGAATATGAATTATGTATGTTCAATGTTATTGGTACTGAAATTAATAAAAATACTGAAATATTAATAAGTAAAGGAACAAATTATCAAATTCATTTTGAAAATAAATTACAACAAATTAGATATTTATATCCATATTCAGAATATTTTGAAGAAATAATTATAAATATTAGAATGAAAAATGAAATAATGTTAAAAGTAAATATTTATATTAATCAAATTAATGATAATCCTTTTAAATCATATACTTTTTCTCATTCTAGAAATTTAGTAATAAATGGTAATAATATTAATAGCAAATGTTCAAACAAAACAATTTGTAAAATTATATTTGAAATTGCAAATATAAATAAAATGAATGCAATAGTTGACATAATGATAAAAACTGCAACATCAACACCAAATTATTTAAAAAAAAATATTTTAAAAAATGATATAATGAATAATACAAAAATACAATATTATTATTCAGATATTTATCAATTTCAAGAAGGAGAAATAAATATAGGATTTAATAGAGGACAAGGAAAACTTTTAGCAAAAATAATTAAAAATGATGATAAAGATTTTATAAATTATTTTAGAGGAATAGAAATTTTACCAAATGAAAAATCAGAAGATTTACTTTATTATAATACATATTCACAAAAAATTTTATTTACAAAAAATTCAACTGAAAATTGTACAAAAGGATGTCAAATTTTAATTGCCGTTGTTCCTTATAAAGAACCGTATATATATTTTATTGATTATTATATTTCTATAAAAGAAATAAGTGAAAAAAATATTATTGAAATTCCAAATGATCAAATAATTTTTGGTACAATTCCAATGATTGATAATGATAAAAATTTAAAATATGATTATTATTCTTTTATTATTCCAAAAGATACAAATGAAGTTTTATTTGAATTTGAAAGTGATTTTTGTACATTATTGATTAATAAAAATGAAAATAAACCTAATAAAGATAAATATGATTTTTTATTTAAACCAAATGGAACTGAATTATTTAGTATTAATAAAACAGAATTTAAAAATAATAATGAAAGTTTAAAAGATATAAAATTAACAATTGCAATAACTGGATATGATTTTAATACTATTTCATTATCAAAATATAATTTAAAAATAAGAGTTCCAGATAAAGATGATAATGAATTAATAGAAGTTAATTCTGACCATAAATCTTTATGTTTAAAATCTGATTGTTTTTTTAAAATTTATATTCATGATTATGATTTAGTTACTTCATTACTTACATATTCATTTCATGAAAAACAAGAAAATATTGAAATGTATGCAATTGTTTATTCATCAAATGAATTTAATTCAAAAAAGAAAAAAGAAATTATTGAAGATTTTGTATCCATAGATTCTGAAATTAATTTTAATGAATTTATACCAAATTTATTATATATTCAAAAAGAAAAACTTGATAAAACCGATGCTATTGTTATTATTAATATTGAATCAAAATCAAATAGTTTATTAAAGTTTTTGACTAATTTTAGAAAATTAGATTCTAAATCAACTTTTAATATTGTTCCTAATCCAATTGGAGAACAATTATTTAATATTTATCACAGTATTAATTTAACATTTTTATCAAATTATAATTATATGATTAATCTCAAAATTTTAAATGGAAGGGGTGAATATGGATTTAAAAATGAAGAAACATATCAATTTAATAATGTAGAAGAAGAAATAACATTATTTAATGATAATAAAGAAAAAACATTAATAATTAAATCAATTGGAGGAAATCAATTGAAAATTATGATTTCTTATAAAATAAGACCTATAAAAAAAAATTTTGATTTAATAAAATTGGGAACTAATCATATAATAAATTATAATAATATAAATAATGATGATTTTAATATTGAAATTTATTCAAATATAGAAAATGAGAATATAGATTATTTTCTTTCATTTAATTTTTGGTCTTTTTTAAAAGAGAATAATAATAATATTTCTATTGACAATTTTATTGTTTTTGGAGGAGTTTTTGATATAAATAAAATAAAAGAAAAAATTGCAAAAAAAGAATATAAAATTCCTGAAAATGAATTAAATCAAAATGGAGTTTATGATTATACTTTATTTTCAGGAAATTATTATTTTTCTTCTGATATGATTAAAAAAGTAAAAAGTAATTTTAAATATTTATATTTATTAATAAAAAAAGCTCCTAATAATAAAAATAATTATACAAATATTAAAACTTCATTTTCTATTATTTCAAATAACGAATTTTATGCAAAAACTCCAATAAATGAATATCAATATTGTTTAATTAAAGCAGATAATAAATCAAATTATCACATGTTAAAAAAAGGGTTTATAAATGATAATTATATAAGTATTGAGTTATCTTCAAATTATAATGATTTAAAATTATTAATTTTAGATGATATCTATCAATTATATAATACTACAAGAATTATTAATTCAACTTTTGAATTAGGAAGAAAAATAATTTATTTAAATGCTAATAAAGCCAATTATTTTATTTTAAAAATTATAGGAAATGAAAATCGAACAATAAATTATTTTTTTAAATATTCTTCATATGAATCATCAATTCCAATTTGTACAAGTAGATATTATAATACTTCAAGAACTAATGAAAAAGAAAAAATTCTTTTAAGATTTTTCCCAATTATTTGTCATAATAAAGGAGAAAGATTACCTTATAATATTACATATAATATTAGATTAATAAATACAAAAAAAAAAAATTTAAGTTATTATATTCTCCCAGAAAAAAATATAAATGAAAAAAGTAGATTATTATTTATTTCAAATCAAGATGATTTTTGTTTTAATCAATCTATTAATTCATTTGGGGATATTGAAATATATCATATTTCTATTATTGCTTTTATTGCTCCGTTGAAACAAATTTTGATATATGAACCTTTTAATAATGAATTAAAAAGTAATTTAACGATTGTTGTAATTATGATTGGAATTAGTATTATAATTATAACTCTCATCATTTCAATAATTTATATTTTGGGTAAAGAAAAAAATAAAATAAAAAAAAATTTTTTAAATATTTCTAATTTAAAATTAGATGAAAATTATCAAATTAATTTATCTGAAAATTTACTTTCTGAAAAATAATTATTATTTATTTGAAATATTTATATTTAATATAGGTTAATTTAAATTAATTTAAAAAAATAAAAAATCTAATTTTACAAATTTATAATATTATTTTTTAAATAAAATAAGAATTAAAAATATTTAAAAAGAAACAATTATTTTTACAAAATAATTATTTTTAGAATTTTAAAATTAATTTATATTTTAAAATATATATAAAAATTTAGAAAACAAAACACCCATCACAAATCATTTTTTTCTTTGATTTCTTTTTGGCAGAAACATTATCTATATCATCACTTTCATTATATTCTATTTTAACAGTTTCTTTAAAATTCATTCCAGAATGAATTTTAATTTCAATAAATCCTTTTTCTAATTTAACCTTAGCATAATATTCATTTTCTCTTTGAGTAATATTTAATAAATAACCTTTTCCTTCATTTGTATTGACAGGTTCACCATAAAAATATTTACAATCTTTTTTATATTCTTCTTTAATTTGATAATTTTCATTAAAAACATAATTAAAAATATGACTAAATTTATCTTTTTTTATATATAATTGAAAAGCAGTATCAATTAAACTCATAAAATTAAAATATAAATCTCCTTTTTTATGAGGTCTCATTTTATAAAAAAGCATATAAGCAGAATTAGATTCAATATTATTTTCATTTTCATAAACAAAAGAATCATCATATTTTACCCACATATTATCATGTTTAACTAAACAACTATAATGTCCTCCTGATAAAGTTCCATTATGATTAACAACAGAATATAAATCATAAGAAGGAAAATGTTTCCCTTTACTTAAAAAATATTTTAAATCTAAATTCCCAATTGGAAAAGTAATTAAAGATTCAATTTTTTTAGTATAAACTTTAGTATATTTAAATCTTTTTAATACTAAAACTAAATATTTTGGTAATCTCTCAATTTCAAAATGTTTTTTAAATACAGTTTTTTTTTTACAATTTTCACAATAAATATCATGTAATTCTTCTTCTCCAGTAAAAAGTTTAAAACAATCAATTAAAGAAATTTTAATATGCATATCATTATGTTCAATAGTATTATTATTAGATTGATTAATACTTGGATGAGTTAATAATAAAAATTTATTTTTATCATGAATTTCTTTTATAAAAACTTCTCTACACCATTCAATAACAATTGTTTCATTTTCATTAAATGATATATAATTCATATTATGAGGATCTAATACACATCCTGTACAAAAATTAAACCAAGGACAAAATGAACATGATTTAGTATTTTTTTTTATTATTTTTATTACAAAAGGTGAACATGGTTTTATTTCTGGTAAATTACTTTTTTTTGGTAATTCTATTGTTCCTTTCCACCAAAGACAATTTTCATATTTTGTTGGATTATTTAAATAATATTCAAATTTTTCCCATATCATTTCATATAAATGAAATGGTCTTATTGAATTTTTTGTTGTTAATATTATAAAATCTTGATATGTTACTATATTTTCAAATATTGGATTTTGGATAAAATATTCTTTTGATATTTTATTTTTTTTATATCTGTGAATTATTGGAAGAATTATTTCTCTTGTTTCATCTAAATCATTTATCTTTGAATCATTCTCATCTTCTGTTTTACTATTTTCATTTGTTAAATTATTTTCATTTGAATTTTCTTCTGATAATTCATTATGAGGAAATTCATGTTTTAATTCTATAATATCATAATTTAACATTGATTGAATTTTATCTTTTTGAAGTTTTATTGCATTTATTTCTTCTAAATCTTTATAATCAAAAACTTTTTTAATTCCTTTATAATTTAATAGTTCATATACACAAACACTTTGATATGAAGTAAAACAATCATCTATTATTTGAGAATCATCAATGTAATTTCCATTAAGAACTAATATATGATATGTATATTCTAATTCTTCTTCTAATTCAAGTTCTGGCATTGATCTTAATATTTCACTTATTTTTAAACATTTATCTTTTCTTCCTATTTCAATTTTAATTTTTAAAGGAATATTTATATTTAAAGCATTTGAAACCATATCTTCTTTTTTATAATTTTTTTGAAATTGTAATTTTTTCTCAAAATAAAAAGTTGTTAAATTACTAATAGTATTATTATTTGAATCCTTATCTAAAACAGATGTTATAGATAAATTATTTTCATCTGCATACATACCAATAGAATTTAATTTAATTTTTTTTAAATTTTTCCTTATTCCATTATTATATTGACTAATTTGACTATTAGGAATATGATAATAAGGTTTCAAAGTAAATGGTAATCTAAATAAAATAACTTCTAAATTAATTTTATTTCCTTCTGGTATAGGAAGAGATAAAGAACTAAAATGTTCAAAAGAAATTTTACATTTATTACAAACATTACATCTTAAAATAGATTTTAATTGACCTAAATATAATCCATGTATATAAGATGCATTATTTCTAATATTATTAGCCCAATATTCATTTCCTAAATCATCTTCATTTGTATCAATACCTTCAGGATTAGTAACATTAGTTTTTTTACATTTAATATTAGTATCTTCATGTAAACTATCAAGTAAAAAAGTATAAAAGTCATATGCATCTTGTTGTTCAAAATCTTTAAAAGTTTCATTATATTCACCACATATTTCTTTAAATTTATTTGGTACTATTGACTTTTTTTCACCCATCCATTTTTCTTTTAATAAATTAATAAATTCTTTCACTAATTTACCTTTTGTTTTTTTATTAATTAAAAAGTCTAAAAAAACTTCTTCAAATGAAGTATGACTTAAAAAAATGTCTTTTAATTCAGAATTATTTAAAAAAGTTTGTAAAATACTATTTAAATAGCATGTATTACCAATATTAACTAATCCAACAGTAATATTATTATTTGAACTTTTTGAAGTTTCATTATTTACTTTTTCACTTGGCCATCTTCCAGTATTTATTTCTAAAACAATAATTGCATTTCCAATTATTCCTTCTTCTTCTAATTTTTTTTCAAAATTTACTATTTCAAATCTTTCTCTATAATATAACCATAAACGAATTTTTGATGGTTCTAATGGAATATTTATACTATCTTCAAGTGGTTTTAATAAATCAAAAAATGATGTTTGTCTTGAAAATTGATAATATCTTCCTATTGAATTTTTTGAATTTTCTGAAGCTTTTAAACTTTCTTTTATTTGAGATAATGAACCATTTTTTTTTTGTAAATCTTCAAAATTGAAAAATAAAAGAAAAACTGGAAAAATTTCTATTTCAAATTTCCTTTTTGTAATTGGATCTTCTCCAACAAAATTTGATGATAAGGATTTACCAAATTTTCCTTGAGTTTCATTATCAATATAAATTTTTGTTCTTTTTAATTCTTGTCCATTTGGTTGTCCATACCATAAAATAAATAATTCATATAATTTACTTGTTAAAACTATATAATCTTTATCATATGCTAAACCATCATTTATTTTACCATTTTTATCACTTATTTTATTTGTATTAATTTTTAAATTTTTTATATCATTTTTATATGTTTTTGGATCCATTATATATTTGTACCATTTATTCCAAAATTCCTTATCAATTACATAAAATTTATTTTCTATTTTCATTTTTTCTTTTATATAGTCTTTTAATTTTAATCCTTTTAATAATATTTCAATACAATTTTTTTCTTTTTCTTTTTCTGGGCATTTTGCTTTAAAAAATATATATTGTAAATAAGTAATATGAACAAATGATTCTTCTAATTCTTTAATTACTAATTTTATTATTTCACTAAATTTTTCTTTGTCAATATTTTTTTTAATTCCTTTTTCATTGAATAAATTAATTATTTCATTTGAAGAATAATCAGAATTAATAGATTTAACAAATAAAAAAAAAGTTTTTTTTAAAATATAATTTTTTGGATAAGAAAATAAATCAAATAATCCATTTGCAATATCTTTTGAATTAGCTTTTTCATCTTCTAAAGGAAGTGATAAAATACTTAATAATTCTTTAAATAAACCAAATTCAAAAAATGTTTTTTGAGTTTTTTGTCTTAAATAATTTGAAATTACTTCAATTAAACTTGGATTAATATTAATTTCTTTTAACATTTCTTCAAAAACTTTAATGGGAAAAACTCCATTATTCATTTTTTCAATATTTTGAAATTCTCTTTCTAATTTATCATATTGTTTATATTTAATAGGAATTAAATTTGAATTTTTATTAAATGAATTATTATTATTTCTTAAACTCATACATCCACAATCAGAAATATTTGCATTTAAAATTAAAATACTTCCTTGACTATCGTCATTATTTAGTAAAGTATTATTTTTTTTTTCAGTTTTTTTTTGAAGAAATGTAAAGTTATCTATTATTGTTATTTTATTTAATTTAATTTGATTGTAAATATATTCTCTATCTACTTTTGGAGTTTTAAGATAATCATCATTTAAAAATAATTTAGTTAAAATTTTACTTTTATTAAAATATTTATTTACTTTCTTAATATATGATTCAACTTTAATTTTATTTTCTTTTATAAAAATAAAATCAAGTAAAAAATTTAATTTTGCTTCAGTATTATTTGTAAATAATAAAGCATATAAATATTTTAAATCATCTAAAGAAAATTTTCCTAATTTTGTTGAACATATTTGCATTATTTTTTTCATTAAACATTTACTTAATAAACCATTTGTGATCTTTTGAAAATCATAAATTGTAATTATTCCATCTCCATTCCTTAATCTTTTAAAAGTATGAAAAGATGGATTTTTTTGACAAATATTTTCTATTTCATTCTTATTTAAATAATTTTTCTTTTTATATGAAGAATTTGTTCCCATAATAAATTTTAATTTCCAATTAAAAATATGAAAATTATTTAATTTTATTAAGTTTTAATAATATAAATTATTAAAAAAAATTTTCATTTGTAAAATTTTATTTAACAAAGAAATATTTATATATTTATTATAGGACAATTTTTATTTAATCATTTTATTATGTTTTTTATAATTATGTTTAAAAATAATTAAAAAGGTTTTAAAAAATAAAAAATAAATTAATTTTATAATTAAATAAATAAAATTAAATTGTTTTTAAATAATGGAAGAAATTACCAAATTAATTCAAAAATATGATATAATCCAATCTGAAGAACAATCACAACCAAATATTCAAACAAATGAATCAGTTTTATTTTTAGACCCAAATAATGTAAATCAAAATAAATTTATTCCCCATTCTGAAAAAATAAAAAATTATAAAAGAAATTTAGTAATTGCAAAAGTCATAATTTCTGAATTACAAGATAAGAATAATGATTTGAATAATCAAAATTCAGAATTAGAAACTCAATTAAATGAAGCAGTTGAGACAATAAAGTCTTTACATCAAGATTATATTAATTTAACAGAAAAATTTAGTCATGTTAATCAATCATTTATTGAAGAAAATAATAGTAATGATAGTAGAGTTAAAAAATTAGAACAAGAAAAAAATGAATTGTTAGAAAATAATAATAAATTACAAAAAGAAAATAAAGAAAAAAATGAAATATATCAAATTAATATTAATAAATTAAATGATAAAATTTCACAAATGCAAAATCATATTGATGAACTTGAAAAAAAATTTGAAGAAGAAAATGAACAAGAAAACAATCAAATTAATATTGAAAAATTAAATAAAGATATATCTTCTTTAAAAATTGAAAATTCAAATTTAAAAAGTTTAAATAAAGAATTAAATAATAAATATAATTCAGAAATAAATAAATTAAAATTAGAAATAGAAAAATTAAAAGGACAAATAAGTTTAAATGAAAATAAAATTAAAACTTTATCAGTTGAAGTCAAAGAAAAAGAAATTGAATATCAAAAACAATTAAAATTAAATGAACAATATAATACATTAGACCAACAATTTACTTTATCAATTCAGGAAAAAGACAAAAATTATAATATATTAAATGAACAATATACAAATTTATTTAATGAATATAAAGTACTTAAAAATGAAATGGAAAAAAATAAAATTGATTCAGAAGAAAAAATAAACAAATATTATAATGAAAGAAATAATTTAATGCAAAAAGTAAAAGAATATAAATTAAAATTAACAACTCAATCTGAAAAAAATAGTTTTTTATTTAAAAAAGAGAAAGAAAATAATAATTATGATTTATTATTAAAGCAAAAAGATTATATTCAAGGTTTATTATTAAAGACACATCCAAATGCGACTTTAATTCAACAAATAATTGAATTAAATAATGAATTAATTTTATTAGAATCACAAAAATATGATATTGCAAAAAAAATTGAAGGAAGTAACAATTCAAATTTAACTGTTCAAAAAATAAATAAACAAATTAATTTATTTAAACTTCATTTAAAAAAATTAGAAGAAGAATTAGCAATTGATTTAGGAACACATGGTACTGAAAGTGGTTTAATTAGTTCATCTTCAATGTTTCAGTATTCTAATACAGATATGGCTTTTCAATTTTAAATTTAATATTAATAATGGAAATTAGTTAATTTATTTATAATTGTTTTAAATATATAAAATTAAATTAATATTTCTTTATAAATATTTTTATGTTATTTGAATATTAAAATTCAATATTTTTATTGTTTAGATTCATATAAATTAGATAAAAGATATATTTATTTAATTTTTTTTTCGTTTAAATATTAAAAAAAAGATGAAAATAAAATTATTATATTGGAAAAAAAACATTTTATATAATAAATTTTATATTAAATATAGTATATTTTTAGTCAGAATTATATTTATAATTTCCAACAATTCTATAAAAATTATTTGAATTTAATTCCACTTGAATTTGAATATATTTTTCGTTTGAAATAATTTTATCAAATGCTTCTTTCAATAATTTTATTTTATTTGTATCTTTAATAATTTCTTTTGCTTCAATGCCAAAAAATCCATTTCCCTCACCATCAAAATTACATAAATAAAAAATTTTTAACTCATTACTTTGATTATTTTCTCTACATATAATTTGTATATTAAAATGAGGTTCTCCAAAAACTTTATTTTTACATTTATCACAATAAAATGAATTATCATTTTTTAAATCTATTTCTCCATATTTATAAGAATATTTGCAATTTTTGCATAAGATATTAATAGTAGATAATAAAGGATAATTTGGTAATATTGAAAATACTTTAAC
>JAEEGK010003855.1_pt1 | contig 37067 bp, 35 predicted proteins | sample 8958771 | NCBI WGS metagenome assembly JAEEGK01 (sample SAMN16246547, study PRJNA631951) | gut metagenome | biome: gut microbiome; feature: rumen; material: SC-attached | host: Bos | place: Iran: Karaj | collected 2018-10 | reverse complement strand
CCAATAGAACTGATTTTCAGCAGATACTTACCAGAAAACTGCCCGCTAAGAAGAAATGAGCCATCTTCTCCCGTCATACCTCCTGCAACCATCTTATTGCCCGATTCCAGCATCACGGCCGCGTAGATGACCGGCGTCCCATCGGCCTCCACCACGCGTCCCCTTAACCCGTTCTGGGCGAAGGACAACAGTGTATTGGCCAGAAGAACAATCAGTATGAGCAATCTGCGCATGCGGGATAATCTGGTTTTATCGAAACAAAGTTACGCATTTTCGGTGACATGCTTTCATATCTATCCCGGCTGGTACCAGCAGCGCATCTCGAAGTTTATTCGTACCATTGCATCCGGAGGTCTGATGCCAGACTTCTATTGTTAACACCCGGTGCGGTCCTGCAGCAATGCAAGGCCGCACCTTTCAAATTTTGTCCCCCGACCTTCTATTATCACTACAAAATAATATCACCCTCAGAATTTCGGGGACAATTCGGGGACAAACTTGAAACACCTATTTTATTATATCGTTGATTTATAATAATATACGAGTTTGAACTATTTCCTGCATCGGGAAGTAGTGACCGATTGTTTAGTGACTTCCGGTATTTGTCTCATCTTGCATGTATGTCCTTTGGTAAAAAGATTTAACTTTGTGCTTATCCATTTAGGAAGGAGAAACGACAATGATTAATCACACTTTAAACTAATAATGATATGAAAGAGCAAGTATTGAAAGCCATGCGCGAATTCGGCGCACCTGTGAACGCCGGCAAGATAGCAGAAATCACCGGCCTCGACCGCAAGGATGTCGACAAAGCCTTTGCCGAACTGAAAAAGGAAGGCGCCATCGTCTCTCCCGTCCGTTGCAAGTGGGAACCCGCAAAATAAGCTGCTGATGGACATCAAAGCCGTAAAATTCAGGAAAGAAGGTTTCTACTCCCAGCCTTTCGCCTTCGGCGGCGAGGAAGGGATGAACAAGTTTGACAAGAACGTCCGTTATCGCGGCAGTCTGCAGAATTATCTGATCGACACTGGCAGCGAGGTAATCCTTGTCGATACCGGACTTCCTGCGGGAACGCCCGAGGAAGTCCCCGACGAGAACAGTCCGGCCTACACCGGCAAGGATATCTGCAGCTATATGGAAGCGCTGGCGGCCCTCGGCTACAAACCTGGGCAGGTGACGAAGATCCTCCTCACCCACCGCCACGCCGACCACAGTGGCGAGCTGAAGAGTTTCCCCTCTGCAAAGGTCTATGTAAACCAGAACGAGATGGACGCCGTTGAACTCCAGGGGCTTTCAAACCTTGTCCCGGTGAACTTCAGCGACGGGGCATACTACAATTTCCCGGAAAGCCAGAAGATTTCAGACGGCATCTACCTCATCAAAGCCACGGGTCACACCAAGGGCAACAGCATTGTGATTGTTGAAATGGAGGGTTTGTTCTATATGTTTCACGGAGACATCACCTATGTGGATGAAGCCCTGTATGAAGACAAACTGTCCGTCGTCTATGATGACCTTCCTGCCGCCCGTGAAACCCAAGACCGTATCCGGGAGTTCATCCGCAATCACCCCACCGTCTATTGCGGCACCCACACCCCGCAAGGCTATGAAAACCTGGAAGCCAAACGCGTGATGGATTTGGATCATCCTGTTCCGACAGTCTTGGCGGAGGTGGACTTCAAGAAGCAGGAAGCCTCCGGAAAGTACGTATGCAGCATCTGCGGATATGTCTATGACCCGGCTGAACATGACGGAGTCGCTTTCGATGATCTTCCTGATGACTGGAAGTGCCCTCGTTGCAAGCAGCCCAAAAGCAAATTCAATAAGGCTTAAACATCATTCTTCTCTCGCAGATGGCATCGCTTCGAGAATGAATAATATGCTTTGCCCGGAACCCTTCCCCGGCTCATCGGATTAAGAAGTAGCCCAAAGCCACCAAGGCGATACCCGCCGCAATACTGATTGCCACGTAGCACGCGAAGCTCCAGACATTGCCGGCCTGCAGCATCATCAATGCCTCCTTGGAGAATGTGGAGAAGGTCGTGAAGCCGCCACAAAGCCCTACGGTCAAGAATATAGCCCAGTTGCTGTCCCCGGTGGCATTCTTGCTGAATAAACCCCATAGAAGGCCGAGAAGAAAACAGCCTGTCAGGTTGACGGCCAGCGTAGCCCACGGGAAACCTTTACTGACGTCCTTCATGGCGAGAGAAGTCAAATATCTGGCGGCACCGCCCATGAAACTGCCGGCTCCTGCAACCAGGATGTTCCTTACAATATCTGTTACCATTTTATGTTCATCGTTGTTGCTGAAGTATAACGGAGATTGACTGTGATGGTCATGTTATTGTCGGCACGAAGATACAAATTAGCCCCCGCTTCCGCAAGTGGAGTGTTCCTTCCGGTCCAATTACTGGACCTGAAGACGCAAATACCCCGGTAAACCGCTCTCTCCTGTCCATCGGTTGGACCGGAGGGAACATCCGCAGGTGATCTTGGAAGCCCTACGGAGGGAAGGAACAATTCTGGAGCGAATTGGCGAAAAAGGGACGTGTGTGGGCCCGTGCAGGGAGCGGTGGCCGTAGAAGAAGGGCCGCAGGAAAACCTGCGGCCCTTTCCAGGTCATGACGGCGTTTTGTTCGACGAACGTTCCGGGCCCTTGCGGCCCGGATAAGGAGGAGTTCGCCGTCATCCCGACAGGGCTTGCCTTAATTTGATCCTTTGGACGCTCAATCCATCATTCATCCATCTCGTTGTTCATTCTTTTCTTTTGACCAGAATGAGAGTATTATCCGTTGCGAAATACAGAGATTATGCATACCTTTGAATTTGGGCATGTGGTCCGATTATTCAGATATATAATCTTTGCAATAATAAATAACACAAACATGAAAACGACCAGATTGATCACACTGCTTTTACTCCTGGCTGCCGTCACGTTTTTCAGCGTAAATGCCGAAGCCCAATCGGGCATCGGTCAGGTCAAACTGATTGGTGGCAGCGCTGGAGAAGTTTCTTCTTTGAAGGCCGCTGCAGAGCGGAAAGGATGGACTGTAATCGAGAGTAACCTCAATGCCGGCACCCATGGCGATGTCATCTACCTCTGCTACAAGACTTCTTCCGGAAAAGACTGCATTACAGGCTTTTACCTCAGTTCCAGCCACAATCCTGTAGGTGGAACACTAACCGCGAATGGTCGCACCTATACGCTCTGCCCTACCGAAGGCGGGACCCATTTTACCGTCATCAATGGCGACCTTAACAGTAACGCCGGCGGCGACGACATCCATCTATATTATACCAAGGATTCGTTCGGCGGCAATCGGGTTGTCACCGATATCTGGTTCGATGATTCTTCTTCCGGCGCTGTCGGCAAGAATGGCAGCGACAGCCCCTACGATCTCAACAAGGGCGCCGGCGGAGATGATATTTTTATGCATTTTTCCACAACGACCGGCTCCTCGCATTCCTCATCTGCCCCCAGGCCTTCAGCCACCAAGAACGTCAAAGGCATCACAGAAGTAAAACTTATCGGAGGTAGCGCCGGGGAGGTTTCTTCTTTGAAAGCTGCTGCGGAGCGGAAAGGATGGACCGTAATCGAGAGTAACCTCAATGCCGGTACCCGTGGCGATGTTATCTACCTTTGTTACAAACAATCTTCCGGAATCAACAGTATAACCGACCTGTACCTCAGTTCCCGCAGCAATCCAGTCAGCGAATCATTTACCGCAAATGGCCGCACCTATTACCTTTGCCCCACCGAAGGTGGCAGTCATTTCACCGGTATCAAGGGTGATCTCAACAGTAACGCCGGCGGCGATGACATCCATCTGTATTTCACCAAGGATTCATTCCGCGACGGCCACATTGTTACTAATATCTGGTTCAATGATTCTTCTTCCGGTGCTGTCGGGAAGGATGGAGGCAACGTTTCTTACGACCTCAACAAGGGCGCCGGCGGGAATGACATTTTCTTGCATTTCAGCACCAAGTAGGTAAGCCGGCAATGGCGCCGCAAGCGAAACATGGCCAGGCACACTGGAGTCCGGAAGCGGATTTCTCATCCATCCCATTCTTCATCCGGAGGATGGATACTTCCGGGCACGTCAAGCCCGCTGAAGTTCCCGAGGCGCATCTTCCGCTCATAGGCTTCATCTATGTAGCAGAGGGAGAAGTTCTTGTAGAGGTGGACGGGGTGCCGTTCCTCTGCCAGGCAGGACAGCTTCTGCTCATACCCCAGCAAACGCCTTTCGCCATCCGATTCTACCTGAACGCGGTCGGATACACCGGCGGGTTCGCTCCGTCCATTCTGTCCGACACCAAGCCGCTTCGTTACCTTTCGGCTCCGTTGCACCAAGGTTTCTGGTTCGACGAGGGCGTCTTTATAGGAGAACTCTTCAATATGCTGGCAAACTCCTTCGAAAAAGGCGACCGGGTGTTTGTGGAGAAAGGACTGGACCTGCTGCTCTCCCGCATCAGACCTGCGCAGGAAGCCGCATTTCCGGCGGCCGTCAGCCAGTTTCTGGAGTCGGTGTTCAACCCCGGTCAGATGCCCGGAACCATCGCATCCTATGCCGCTGAAACAGGAATCAGCGAAAACTACTTGAGCCGGCTGGTGAAAAACGCCACGGGCCGCAGCGTAGGCGCGTGGATCGATATCGTCCGGATCCAACGGGCCAAACGGCTGCTCGCGGAAACGCGCCTTTCCATCATCGATATCGCTGCCGCCGTAGGCATTGAAGATCAGTCCTATTTCTCGCGCCTATTTAAAAAAGAAACATTCCTGACACCATCCGCCTTCCGGAAGAGGATGCAAGGATAATCCTAATTTCGTAAACCTACCGCAACTGCCAGGAAACGCCGAGCATCAGGTTTTGATACTTTGCGGGCGTATTCAGGTTGATATCCGTTCCAAGGTCCAGTTGTACCCTTTCGGACAACTGGTACGCCAGACTCAACTCGGACCAGCACTGCAAGTCGGCATTGTGGGCATAGTTGAACTCTTCCAGCTGCAGGGAGAGTTTCTCGGTGAGTGAAAAGCCCAGGCAGGCCCCGAAGAACACAGTCGGATGTCCTTCGCCCGTCCAGATCAGATCGGCCTCGTAACCGAGCGAGCACCAGGATGCCAAGTCATTGGCGAACAGCAGTCCCATATGGGCCCCGTGATGCCTGGGAAGAAATTCCGACCGGCGCCCGCCGGCTATGAGCACATTCGCCAGCAGGGAAATGGTCGGAAGGATCCCGCCGCCTTCATACAATTTGGCTTTTGTCCCGATCGTGAAATTGTCGAAGCCTCGCAGCAGATTGCCGTCGAAGATGCTGATGATGTAATCACCCTGAACACGCAGTTCCGCGAAATCGGAAAAGCCCCACCGAAGCATGGAAGAGTTGACGGTCCAGGTCGTCGTGCCGGGCGTCTCCAACCGGGACAGTTCCCAGGAAACGCCCGTTTCCCATTGGACTCGCCCACGGGGAAGCACATCCGGCCCGGTCGTTGCCCCGGGACGATCTGCGGTGAAGCCCTCATTCTCTTGTGCGAAAGCGCACAATGACAATAGCGCCGCACATAGGAGCGGAATGATCTTCGTCATCGGCTTGCCGGAATTGCGATCTCCCCTATTTCAGTCCGTCAACCCAGGCCTTGATGTCCGCCTTCGTTGCGCCGTTCAGCGTCTTGCCGGCCTTCCAGTTGATCTTCGGATACTGCGCCTTGAAGTCCTGGTTGGCCTTGTCGATGGTGCTTCCGCCGGAGGTGGCGAAGAAAATGACCGTCTTGCCCTCGAAACCATAGGCCTCGATGAAGGTGTTGATGAGCGTGGGAGCCGTGTACCACCAGACGGGGAAACCGATGTAGATGACATCGAAACTATTGGCATCCTTGAGGTCTTTCACGATGGCGGGGCGGGAATTCTTGTCGGCCATCTCCACGCTGCTGCGGGATTCTTTGTCGCGCCAATCGAGATCGGCGGCGGTGTATCTGACCTCCGGCTTAATCTCATAGAGGGTGGCACCCGTCACTTCGGCGAGATCCTTGGCCACGGCCTCGGTCGTTCCCGTGGCGGAGAAGTAGGCTACGAGCGTTTTCATTTCCTGGCTGTTTTTGCTTTGTCCGCAGGCGGTCAGCGTCAGGGCTGCCATCAAACCTGCCAAAAGAACTGCTCTCATGTTTATTTAGAATTGCTATTCTTTTACGGGATAAAGTTACGAAAAAAATCCATGTCTTCTATTTCAGCTTTTTCGCCGGGGATGAGCAGCACGGGATTCTCGATTTCACCGGCCCAGGCCAGCAGCGGCTGATTCAGGAAACTCTGGCAGCCGATGACGTTCCAGCCGTCGTTGGAGTTGCCGCTGCGGGCGTGATAGCCGCGCGGGGTTTTGTAGTATGCGTGGTAATCCTTGACGAACCAGGGGGCGTCGTCCGGGAGCGGATCCACGACGCCGCCGGCGCGCTCATACGTTCCGGCCGCATAGTCTTTCGTGCGCTGGGCGGCCAGGGCGCGGCGTTTTTCCATCCGCTGGGCGGGCGTGTCCTCGCTGGCGAAGTAGCCTTCCACATTGACCTTGCTCATATCGTACATCGTCGAGGCGACAGTGGCCTTGATGCGCGGGTCGAGAGCGGCCGCATTGATGGCCATGCCGCCGAAACCGCAGATGCCGATGATGCCGATGCGTTCCGGATCCACGAGATCGCAATTGGAAAGGAAATCCACGGCGGCCAGGAAGTCTTCCGTATTGATGTCCGGCGAAGCCATCCGGCGCGGCTCTCCGCCCGATTCACCCGTGTAGGATGGATCGAAGGCGAGGGTGACGAATCCCCTTTCCGCCATATGCTGGGCATAGAGACCGGAGGACTGCTCCTTCACGGCGCCGAAGGGGCCGGAAACGGCGATGGCCGGAAGGGCGCCTTCAGCCTCTTTCGGCACATAAAGATCCGCGGCGAGCTCGATGCCGTAGCGGTTGTGGAAAGTGACTTTGCTGTGGTTGACCAGTTCGGACTTCGGGAATGTTTTATCCCATTCCTGGGTAAGATTCAGGGTGCTCATATGCTCTTTTTCGGTTGTTTTCGTTTGACAGGCAAGCAGCATCAGGGATGCGGCGAAGAGAGATACAAATAATTTGAAATTCATATGGTTGATCTTTTATGGTGCAAAGTTATGCGCTCTCTCTGAGATTCTTTTACCGATTTTTGTCCGATTTCTACCAATAGCGCAGAATTTTGGTTTTGTCCGCCAAATTATCTACCTTTACAAACGATATGAAGAACATCCTGAAGCTTTCCGACCCCAATGTGTACGCCCGCTTTCTCCATGCGCCCGTATTGCATCCGCTGGTCAGCGTCATCCATTATGACGAAGTGTCGCCCATCCACTCCAGCCTGAACCGCTACGGCGTCTACGGCCTCTTCATCCAGCGGAACTTCCCCAAGAATCTGACCTATGGCATGAAGATGTTCGACGTGCCCGACGGCTCCATCATCGCCGTCGAGCCCGGCCAGATCGGCGGCAAGGAAGACGATGGAGAAGAAATCGATATCAGCGGATGGGCCTTACTGTTCTCTCCCGAATTACTTCACGGCTCGGACTTGGCGCCCCGGATGAAGGATTTTCACTTTTTCTCCTACTTTTCCACGGAAACCCTCAAAATGGAAGCATCGGAATGGAGCCGGATCACACAAATGCTCACACAGTTACGGCATGAATTGGAGGAAAACGCGGACTCCCCTTCCCTTCGTTCCGTCATCCTCGGATATATCCGGCTCATCCTTGAATACTGCCAGCGAATCTATCTACGGCAGTTGTCCCAAGAAGACAAATCTTCCCCAGACCTGCTCAAGCGTTTCCATCATCTGCTAAGGGAATACTATCTGGACGGTAAGCAACTTGACCAGGGTGTCCCGACCGTCAATTACTGCGCTCGTCAGTTGGCATACTCACCCCGATATCTCGGTGACGTGATCCATAAGGCCACCGGCGGCACTGCCATTGGTTATATCCACTCTTTCGTGATTGACCAGGGGAAGAACCTGCTGATGAACGGGCACAATGTGAACGAAACGGCCCACCTTCTGGGATTCGAGTTTCCGCACCACTATACCCGACTGTTCAAGAAAGTGACCGGCCTCACGCCCACGGAGTTTCTGGGGAAATAGTTGTTGGAAGAATACTTTGTTCACCCCCGATATCTTTTGGGAGATACCCCGGTTATGCGGAAGAAGAATCTGCTGAAGGAGGCGATGTCTGCGAAATGGAGACGGTCGGCGATCTGGGAGACGCTGAGCGTCGTAGTCTTGAGCAGGAACGTCGCTTCCAGGGCCAGGAACTGGTTGATATAGGCCACGACGGTCCTGCCGGACACTTTCCGGACCAAACGGGAAAGATAGGTGGTCGTGATGTTCATTCTGGACGCATAAAACCCAATGTCGTGATGAGCTGCGCAATGCTGGGGCAGCAGCCTGACAAAGCGGATAAAGAGTTCCTCGACGCGCTTGGACACCGGGGTCGCCAGGATACTCTGCTCCTGGGCATTCTGCAATTCGAGAAGGAAGATGGCGTACAGATGCTTGAGGATCTCGCTCCGTCCGGACTTATCGGAATGCAGATATTCTTTGATTTCCTCCATCCTTTTCCGGATCGGCCCGGCCGTATCGCCGGGAAGCGACAGTTTGGGCTCGCTCATCTGCACGATCGGATGGTAGGCAACCTGGACAAGGCTCTGGAAGGCCGGCGTTTCCAGCGTCGTGGGCTCGTCGGCAAGCAGGCAGATTCCCTGATAATCCTCGGAGGCGGCCAGTATGGTGACGGACAATCCGGGAGAATAGATATACAGATCATTCTCGTGGAGCGTCAGTTCCCTCCCGTTATAGATAAACGTAAGCCAACCGCGGTTCACGAGCGTGAACGTGTACGCGGCCATGAATCCCTGCGTGATATTGGCACGGTACGTAATAGCCGCATCCGTATGATTGCAGTACAGCCGCCCCTCCCATCCTTCAAAAGGAAGGGATCCTTGCATTTTGACCCAGGCTTCTTTCAGACTGTACATCGCAACGCCAGCTGTTCGTATCTACAAAAATAGGGCTTTGTTTCGTTTCAAACAAATTTTGTATCGCCCTGGCCATGCCGGATCATCGGCGCTTTCGTATTTTTGCATTGTAATTAGAACCCTTTAAGCCATGAAAGAACAAGTACTCAAAGCCATGCGAGAAGCTGGCAAACCCGTTTCCGCCGGAGACGTGACCAAGGCCCTGAATGCCGACCGCAAAGAGGTAGACAAAGCATTCGCCGAACTCAAGAAGGAAGGCTCCATCGTATCGCCCGTCCGCTGCAAGTGGGAACCCGCCAAATAACGGCCGCATGGAAATCAAAGCTATCCGGATGTTCGACGGCGGATTTATGACCCAGGACTTCGCTTTTGGCGGAGAAGAGGGCAAGGATGCGTTTGACGAACAGATTATCTACCGCAGCAGTCTGCAGAATTTCCTGATTGATACCGGTGAGGAAGTGATCCTGGTGGATACCGGCTTCAAGAACGGCTATCCCGCCCAGGCCAGGAAGCTGGGCAGCCCGCTCTATATGGGTACGAAGGTGGCCGATTATATGGAATCGTTCACCGCGCTGGGCTACCGGCCGGAGCAAGTGACCAAGATTCTTGTCACCCACAAGCACCCGGACCACAGCGCAGCGCTGGGGTATTTCCCGAATGCGAAGGTGTACATTTCTCCCGAAGACGCCGATGAAATGAAGCTGGAAGGCGACAACATCATCCGTGTAACTTATCAAGACGGCCCGTACAAGAACTTCCCGGCTTCGGAGAAGATCGCCCCCGGCGTCCGGTTCATCGCAGCCAAAGGACATACCAAGGGAAACAGCATCATCATTGCCGAAAACGAGGGTCTGTTCTATTTGTTCCACGGCGATGTCACCTACTGCGATGCCGCCCTCAAAGCCAACAAACTCTCCATTGTCTTCGAAGACATCAAAGCAGCCCGGGAAACGCTGGACCGTATCCGCGAATTCGTCAGGAAAAACCCGACCGTTTACCTTTCCACACACTGCCCGGAGGGTTATGAGAATCTGGAAATGAAGCGGATCATGAAACTCAAATAATAATCATCTCAATAATCCACACGACTATGACAAAAGAAGAAGCATTGAAACAGTTTGCCATGTATGGCGCGGGCTGGTTTGGAAACAGCAAACAGCATTTCGCCTTCTCGGCCTACGACCGCCTGCAGGGCTGGAACAAATTGGCTGACAAATGGAAGGAAGAAGCCGAAGAAGAGTGGGATGAAGCCGAGGAAGTGCTCAACCGCCTGGTTGAACTCGGATACAAACCCGCCGATCTGCAGGAACTGATGAAAACGGTGGAATTCCCGTTCTACGACGATCCCCGCAAACAGATCGAATCGGACTACAATCCCGACGCCGTCAAACAGCTGAGCGTATTGGCCGAAGCTTTCGCCGACGACTACCCTACCCAGAAACTTATCCAGAAATGGATCGATGGCGAGACCGAGCACATGACCTGGGAAGCCCAGTATCTCAACTACATCGAGAAGATCGGCTATGAGAATTTCCTCATTGCGATGATGTAATCCCGCGAAGGGCCATGAAACAAGGCCTGCGATACCTCCATTCCATATGGCGACCTCCCCTTCGGGGGAGGTTTTTTCATTATCTTTGCATAGTAAAAGAATGAACAGTATGAGGAAGTTTTTCTTGATCCGTAGCCCCGCCAAATTCATCTCGACAAAATGAATCCTGACGCACACTGGCACCAGCATGCCGACTTTTCGCACACACCGTTCATCATTCGGAAGATGGACACCTCGGGCTTCATCAAACCCGCCGAAGTTCCCGTAGCACGGCTGCCGCTCATCGGTTTTATCTTCCTTACTTCGGGAGAAGCACTTGTTGACGTGGACGGACTCCCCTTTTTGTGTCAGCCAGGGCAGATTCTGCTGATTCCGGCTCAGGCTGCCTTTTCCATCCGGTACTATCGCGATGCAGTCGGTTATACAGGTGGCTTCTCCTCTTCCATTCTTACCGATACAAAGCCGCTGAGATTCCTCTCCGTGCCGATTCACCAGGGTTTCTGGTTCGACGAGGGCGTCTTTATCGGTTTGCTGTTCAAAATGCTGGCTGCCTCCTTCGAAAGAGACGATCTTGTATTCGTCGAGAAAGGGCTGGACCTGCTGCTCTCGCGCATCAAACCAGATCTCAGCGCATCGGTCCATCCAGCCGTGAACCGGTTCCTCGAGTCAGTCTTCGACCCGGAGAAGATGCCCGGCACGCTTACAGCATACGCCGATACAATCGGCATCAGCGAAAACTATCTCAGTCGCCTGATCAAACAATCTACGGGCCGGAGTGTCGGCGCTTGGATCGATATTGTCCGGATTCAACGTGCCAAGCGGATACTTTCCTCCACCGGCCTGTCCATTATAGACGTAGCTGCGTCGGTCGGCGTGGATGATCAGTCTTACTTTGCCCGACTGTTTCGGAGAGAGACCGGCATGACGCCTTCTGCCTATCGGAAAAAGATGCAAGGATAGTCCTAATTTCATCCCTTCCCGGCCTAAAAACATCCGCTTTTTTTGCTGATCTTTGCACTTGTAAAGAAAAGCGAATATGAATTTCAGCGGCATCATCGTCGGCGCAGCCGTGTTTCTGAGCATCGGGATCTGCCATCCGGCCGTCATTAAAATGGAATATCACTGGGGAAAAGACAGTTGGTGGATCTGGCTGTTAGCCGGTCTGGCATTCTGCATCCTGTCCCTCTTTGTCGAGAACAGTATCCTCTCCACCATCATCGGCGGCTTTGCCTTCTCCTGCCTATGGGGCATCCATGAGATGTTCCTCCAGGAAAAGCGGGTGCTCCGTGGCTGGTTCCCCGAGAATCCTAAACGGCACAGCTATTACGAAGTCCGCCGCAAAGAAATGCAAGGCAAGCTATGAGAAGTTTTCTTCTGACCACCTTTTGCTTACTGCTCGTTTGGGCGGCGCAAGCGCAGGAAAAGAAGCTTCTGCATGGCTTTGACGGTGGAATGATGATTCACACGGGCTATCTGTCTGGCTCCCTGGATGCTATCGGCTATGAAGCCAAAGGAGCACCGATAGGCATCGGTGGTGTCATCCGGCTTCATTTGGGCGAGCATCTCCGTTTCGGCACGGAAGGCTACGTGTCAACCCTCAGCCAACGTGACAACGGAAGCTATCTCAAGTATGGATGGGGCGGTCTCCTGGCCGATTTTTATGCCGTCCTGGGAAGGGTCCAGCCATACGCCGGCGTTACCTTGGGCGGCGGGGCGATGACCTCGCTCCTGATGTTCGAAAAACCGGTCACAGCTTGGGCTCCTATCGACGGAACCCGTTATCATAAACAGGGATTCATGGCTGTCGATCCCTTCGTCGGCTGCGATTTCATCGTCTCCGGCCCCATGCATCTGACGCTCAAGGTAGATTATCTCTGTGCCCTGAGCGATGCCAAACTCCTTCCTCAAGGGCCCAGGGCCTATTTCGGATTCCTGTTCTATCATTGATCCCCACAGGCTAGTCTGTCAGATTCGGGAGCCTCGATTACCGCAAAAGTTTTCTTATCTTTGTCAAGATAAACGACTTTCGCCTACCCAATTCCTATTGACGTGAAAAAGCTCCTGTTTGCATGGGCCGTTTTGGCCGCACTGACCTCCTGCGGAGACGCACGACCGACCACACCGACTACTGTCGGCAATCCCTATCTTCCCCTTTGGGAGCACATTCCAGACGGAGAACCCTATGTGTTTGAAGACCCGGATCGACCCGGCCACCAACGTGTATATATCTACGGGTCACACGACATCGAACGGACCCAGTATTGCGGAAGGGACCAAGTGGTTTGGTCAGCACCTGTGGACAGCTTGTGGAACTGGCGCTATGACGGCGTCATTTTCCGCGTCAATACGAACCGCGACGGAAAGCCGCTCAACGAAGGCGACCTCTATGATGTCCTCTATGCCCCGGATGTATGCCTGAAGGAGGCTGCTGACGGTACCAAGACCTACTACCTTTATCCCAACGATATGGGATGGAAGCGCAACTCCCTGGTAGCAAAGAGTGCCCGTCCTGACGGACCCTTCGAGGTGTGCAACTGGAGCCCGGACAATCCCTTTGAAACCGAAGGAATCCTGGGTTTCGATCCCGGCGTGTTCGTTGATGACGACGGCCGTGTCTACGGCTACTGGGGTTTTTCGAAGTCGTTCGGCGGAGAATTGGATCCTGCCACGATGGCAACGCTGAAGCCTGGGACCCAAGTCGTGGAGGATATGGTTTCCAATCTTCATCAAGAGGGCATATTCCGCTTTTTTGAAGCATCCTCCATCCGCAAGATCAAGGACAAATATGTGTTTATTTTCAGCCGCTGGACAGCCCCTGGCGAATTCGGGCTCCCTGACACCAATTACACCCTGGCCTACGCCTACAGCGATCATCCGCTGGGTCCCTGGACCTACGGCGGCACGCTCATCGACGCCCGCGGACGCGATGTCGATCCGGAGGGCAACCCGATCGTTACGGCCACGCCTACGGGCAACACCCACGGCAGTATCTGCGAAATCAATGGACAATGGTATGTGTTTTATCACCGACAGACAGGACGTAATGAATATGCCCGCCAAGCCATGGTCTCCCCGATTTCGGTGCAAGTTGAAGAAGGCCCTGGCGGCAAAGTGTCCATCAGTGAAGGGGAATATACGTCAGAAGGTTTTGCGCTGGAGGGCCTGAACCCGTTGGAACGGCACTCCGCTGGCATCGCCTGCTGGTACACCGGGCCGAAGCCTTGGCGCCAACACGGAGACGACATGTTCTCCGGTTCTTACCTTGAACCTGGATACGGCACGGAAGACCGGTACGACGCACCATGGGATCTGAGGAATAACAGGAACCGGATCGTGAACAACAACGACGGATCCATTGTGGGCTACAAGTACTTCAACTTTGACAGGACGAAGGGAAAGAAAGACCTGAAACTTTTACTGGAACTGGTACCAGAAGGCATTGACGGGACCATTACCGTCTGGGCTGACCGTCCCTGGGCGGCACAAGGGGGAAAGCGTATCGGGTCTGTCACGATCAGCGCCGATATGCCCCAGGCGTCCACAGAGATCTGTCTAAGCGTTCCATCCCTGGCAGAAATGACCGGAAAGCACGCCATCTTCTTTACCTTCACTTCTGACGTAAAAGACAAATCCTTGTGCTCGTTGGAATCACTGGTTTTTTCTGAGACTTGTCATTTGAAAAAATAATACTTATTTTTACAGTATTAAAACATTAAGCACCATGGGTTTACTAAAGGATTTGTTCAACATCGCCGGTAAGGTCGCCTCGGTTGCACAGGAGATTGCCGCCAAACAGGAGTCTACCGCCAAAAAACCGACTGCCGGCAACCCAACGCCGTCGGTCCCCCCGGTACGCAGTGCCGAAACAGTCCGGGAGAAATCCGCCGAAGAGTGGCGTGCCTATTTCCGGGAGATCATCCGGTCTGCATGCGCACTGTACGAGGTCCGGGAGGACGTTCCTGTGACTGATCTTGTCGGAAACGTCTCCGACGAGTTCCAACTCTACGCTACCCGCCCGCGTCAGGTTTACAAGGCAGAATGGGGTAAACCCTATACCTTCGTCCTGTACCAGGGAGGCGTTCCCAAGGGCGTCGTGATGCTGGGCGACGGACATAGCCATTATGCCAATGTCAAGTATTTGATCGCCAGAATGTACGCCAAGAAGATCGGGATTCCTTACATCAACTTCTACACGCAGATGCCCAACGAGCGTGAGTACGTCGTAGGCCGCCTCCATCGTTTTCTGGGTTAGTCATCAGGAAAAAGGGGATGCAACCCCGTTGCGCCTGCGCAGGACGCAGCACTGCCTATCTTATGCCTTGCAGGCGGCAAGGCAGTGTACCCGTCCGGTGATCAGCAATTTTGCTGATTCAAATTCATTCCCCTTTTTCCTTTTTTCCTATGCAAAGCATCCTCTTCCAATTGGACGACCCGGCGGTATGGGAGACATTCCTGGCCCACCGTCTGATGAAAGGACGTTTTACCTGGTCTCTGTTCAGCGATGCAGACGACTACGTCGAGCATGAACGCTATTTGCCAGTAGCCAGCGCCTTCCTTCGCGGCGAAGGGCCTAGCATCCCGGAAAGAAAGCGCATCAACAAGATGGGCACCGGGAAGAAACGTACCGTTTACTGTTTCAGTCCGGAGGAGACACGCGTGCTCAAACTCATCGCCTTTCTCCTGTACCGCTACGACGACCGTTTTTCACCCAACTGTTACGCCTTCCGCCGCGGAATCAAAGCGACCGACGCCATCTTCCAACTCCGGAAGGCCCTTCGCGGACGAGAAATGTGGGCGTATAAGCTGGACATTCACGACTATTTCAATTCTATTTCCATCCCCATCCTCCTACCCATACTCAAGGAACTTCTTTCTGATGATCCACCCTTGTATGCGTTTTTTGAGCGAATGCTGACCGATGGCAGGGCACTCGCCGACGGACGGATTGTCCGGGAAAACCGCGGAGTCATGGCCGGCACACCCACTTCTCCCTTTCTGGCGGACGTCTATCTGATGGAAGTTGACCGCTATTTTTCGGATGCCGGTGTCGTTTATGCCCGCTATTCGGACGATATTATCCTATTCGCACAAGACCGTAAAGAGCTGGAATCCCACAAATCCGTGCTGCTGGGCTTTCTGGAACACTATGGCCTGACCGTCAATCCTGAAAAAGAGAGGATCTACATGCCCGACGAGCCCTTCGAATTTCTGGGCTTCCGTTGCCAGGGCGAAGCCATCGACATCTCCCGGGCTGTCAGAATCAAGATGAAAGGCAAAATCCGCCGGGCGGCACGTTCCCTGCAACGGTGGCGTGTAGCAAAGGGCCTAACCCCGGAACAGGCCATGAAAGGCCTGATCCGGAAATTCAACGCAAAACTGTTCGAGGGGGAAGATCCGGACTCGCTGAGTTGGTCCCGCTGGTTCTTTCCGGTCATCAACCGGACCGAGGGCCTTCAGGAAATCGACCGGTATCTGCAACAGTATCTCCGTTATCTGTCGAGCGGCCGGCACACCAAGATCAACTACCGGGTGCGCTATGAAGACCTCAAAGCCTTGGGCTACCGCAGCCTAGTCCATGAGTTTTACCGTTATGCTGGCAGGAAAGATGAACGACAAATCGCCACGCTCCCGTAGGGTGCGGCGCATTGTTTCGGGAGAGCGGGTAACCGGCCCTTCGAAAAGGACCTTTTCCCCGAAAGTCACGCGTACAGGACGGTCCAAGTCGAACATTTCATCATTCAGGTAAAAAGTCAGACCAGAATAATCGCAAGCAAGGATTTCAATCGTATTGGCGCTTCGCCTGGCACATGCCACTTTGCCCTTCGCTATCTCACCGGTGGGTGCTCCCAGCCAATAAAAGGTCGTTTTGGGCTCATCGCCCTGGCACCAGACCACCTTGTCGGGGTTCGGATTCCGGCGGTAGCGAGCCATCCAGGGCACGGCGGCCGCATCTTCGAGATACATCCAATGCTCACGGCCTGCCACAATGTGCCCTTCGTGCACATAACCCGCGGGATCCGCTGCCTGCAGAGCGTCCATTTCCGCGATACGCTTGGTGCACTCCTCATTGCGGTTATAGGCGGCATCGAGTGCACCGCACCAGATCATGAAAGGGAGGTTGCGCAGACTCAGCAACGACACGTCACCGGGATGGCCCGCCATCATGGATGCAGCGGCCCAGTGGTCCGCCATCCGCGGCGCGAGGCGCCAGACACCGTCGCCGCCGGCGGAGTAACCCATCAGGTACACTTTGTCTGGATTGACGTCCAGTTGCGTCACGGCCATACGGATCAACTCCTCATAGAAAGCGTCCGACTCAGGACGGAAATGCAGATCCCAGGTATCGGTAATGCCGCGCGGACAAAGGTAAACGCCTTCAGCAGGCTGATACAGTTTCTTCTGGTTCTCCCATTGACTGTCGTTCATCGAGGCCGGGCCTCCCCCGCCCCCGTGCAGCGAAATGAAGAGCGACCGGCCGTCAGCCGGCTTGTTGCCGAATATCCGCCAGTCGAGGCGCATGGTAAAATTGCCGCGTGTGAGAGACTTCTTTTCAAAAGAATCGGCCAAGGCTATCTTGACGGAATCCCGCCATGCTTTCTCCAGAAATGCCGCATACTCCTGGCATTCGGACTTCGTCAACGAAACTTTTCCGGCCAGCGGAGATTCCGCCGGTCCGTCCGGGGTGGTTGAAGGTGCCTGGCAAAAGGCAAACAGCACAGAAGCCAGGATAAGAAGCAATACTCTTTTCATAGGCAAAAGATTAGCCCTGATGCGCCGGACGGAGCAGGTCAAGAACAACTTTGACGGGATTGAAGGTTTCCAAGGGCACCTCGACGAACAAGGTATTCCAGTCGCTCATGGCACCGTTCCAAAGGCCCGGCATCTCCAGGGCTTTCAGTTCACGTCCCTGATAACTTTTGGAACTCATAAAGCCAGCTTCCGGATCGACGTGCTTCAGCAGGTCGAAGCGGTTGCCCCTGCAGTCGCGCAGGATGCATACCAGATCCACGGGATTGAAGTGCGTGGCCTTCGCCATCGCGCCGGCCGCGGCGGGATCCGCCTTGTTGATCTGGACGCTCTCGAGAATCTGGAGCGACGTGCTGCCGTCTTTGCCTTCCACGATATACGGACCGCCGCCCGGCTCGCCTTCGTTACGGACCATGCCGCAGACACGGATGGGCCGGTTGAGTTTGGTGCGGAGCTGCGCCACGCGCGCTTCGAGGCTGTCTGCGTGCGGCAGCTTGACGCAGAGGACGCAGTCGAGGAATTTTTCGATATCGTCGCAGAGTTCTTCGCTGGGCGCCGCGTTGATCTGGCGGATATAGCGGAAGATGATGTCGCGGAGCCGCAGGGCTTCGCCCATCAGCACGCGCTTGTAAAGCGAAGTGACCGGCAGGAGTTTCTCGTGAGCCACGTTGTCGATGTTCTTGATCGACACCAGTTCCGCGTCCACTTTGTTCAGGTTGTGGATCAGGGCGCCGTGGCCGGCGGGACGGAAGAGCAGCGAGCCGTCGTCCAGGCGGAAGGGGTTGTTGTCGGGATCGACGGCGATGGTGTCGGTGGCTTTGTCCTGATATGTGAAGGTGATGTCGTACTTCACGCCATATTTCTTTTCATAGACTGGTTTCACTTCGGCGAGGGCCTGCTCGAACAGTTCCCGATGCTCGGGCGAGATGGTCACGACCAGCGAGCAGATATCGTCGTAGTCGCGCATATACTCCTGGGCTTCGACCAGGTGCTCGGCGATGGCCGTGCGGACTTCGTCGACATAGCGGTGGAATTTCAGCACGCCCTTGGGTTTGGCGCCGTAGGCCAGGCCGTCTTCCTTGAGGAGTTTGCGGAGCACATCCTTGCGGTAAGCCGCACTGTCTTCAGGATGGCCGAACAGTTCCGGCGTATAGAAGGCGAAATCCTGGATGCGGGCGGCCAGTTTGGCGCCGGGTGCATCGGCGGGCAGATCTTCTCCGGCTTCCAGTTTCTCCAGCCCGGAGAACATATCCTTGAACATACGGGAAGCGGCGCCGGATGCGGGCACGAATTTGCACTTGCCCACCACGCTGGCGCGTTCATAATAGTCGGCGGCCTCCCGGGCGTCTTCTTCCGAAAGCACACGGATACCGCGCTGCGGCGTGGCCGGCGCCACGATCTTCATCCACGGGAATCCTTTCTTAAAATGTTCGATCTGGAGTTCAATCTGGCTGAGGTCTGCGCCCCGCGCTTCGATCTGTCGGATATCTTTCTGGGTAAACATGATGAAAACAGTTTGATAGATTGACAAATTTAATAAAAAAAACGACAAGTTCCGCTTATTCCATGATCTCAGCCGGCGCCCTGCCTGCTTCCAGCAGGCTCCGCATCCGGTCGAGATACGGTGCCGCGTGCTCGAAAAAGAGCCGATACCCCCGGCATAATGCATTGTGCCCCGAAGAGCCGTCCTCTCCCACGGCAAAGCGATGCTGTGGGCATTCTCCGCCGCAGGCGGGCAGCCAGGGACAGTGACGGCACTCGTCAGGAAGGGTGTTGTATTTATCAGTCACAAAGTGGGTCCGCCGCGGATTGGCCATCATCGCCCGGAAAGAATCCTGGCCGAGGTTCCCCAGCTTATGCGCCTCGTCCACGAAATGGTCGCAGGCATATACATCACCGTTGTGCTCGACAGTCAGCACATCGCCGCAACTGCGCGCATAAACACAAGTACCGGGTGGCAAGCCGCACCAGCAGCATAGGGCCGCGTCGAACTGGTTCACAAACGTCTCCCCGACATCCCGGCGTACCCAGACATCAAAGATATCGCATAAAAACTGTCCGAAACCCAGATCCGACACATTGTAGGGCGGATTTCCGGGTTCCGCCACGGGCAGGAACTGCAGATAGCGGCTGCCCGTCGACCGCAGGAACTGATAGATTTCTGCACCATGCCCTTCACTGCGGGCATTGACCGTCGTCAGCGTGTTGAAATCCACACCCGCCTGCTGCAGCAGATTCAGGCCCCGCATCACACGGGCAAACGTAGGCTGTCCGCCCCGGTCCGTCCGGAAACGGTCGTGAATTGCCTCCGGCCCGTCCAGCGACAGACCGATCAGAAAAGCATGGTCCCAGAAAAAGGAAGCCCACTCTTTCGTAAGCAAAGTGCCATTGGTCTGGAGCGTATTGACAATCCGCTTCCCCCCGGCATACCGCTGCTGACAGGACACTGCCCGGCGAAAGAAATCCTGCCCGGCGAGCAGTGGTTCGCCGCCGTGCCAGGTAAAAGTAACCTCTGGGGCGTCGTTGGCAGCAATGGCCTCGCGGATGACCCTTTCCAAAAGCGTATCCGACATCAAGGGTTCCCGCCCCCCATAAAGATCCGCTTTTTCCAGATAATAGCAATAGGCACAGCCGAGATTGCAGCGCGAACCGCCCGGCTTGACCATCACCTGAAAGGCGACGGGACCTTGGAGCCGTGCGGCATCCCGAAGGTCGATCGTGGGGCCGGTCTCCATCATCAGAATCCGTTCTGCGCACGGATGGGATCGTCGTAGAGAAGCTGAAGCCGGACCAGTTCTTTTCGTAGGCTGTCTGTAACCGCCTCCGTGCCAGGCTGCCCGTACAGGTTATGCAACTGCTGCGGATCTTCCTGCAGATCAAACAACTCCCATTCGTCAATGTCGTTGTAGAAATGCATCAGGCTATAGCGGCCGGTACGCACCCCGTAGTGCCGGCGCACCGAATGCTCGGCCGGATACTCGTAATAGTGATAATAGAGCGATTGGCGCCAGTCAGCAGGATGCCTGCCCCGAAGAAGCGGGAGGAAACTCTCACCTTGGATGTCTTCGGGGATTTCCAAACCGGCCGCTTCCAGAATCGTGGGCGCATAGTCGATATTCTGGACGAAAGCCTCGATATCACCACCGCGGACAATCTTCCGGCTTTTTCCGGGCATCCGGACGACGAGCGGTGTCCGGAAACTCTCCTCGTACATGTAACGCTTGTCGAAGTAACCGTGCTCGCCCATGAAAAAACCCTGGTCGGACGTATAGATGACTATCGTGTTCTCAAGCAGGCCGTGTTCCTTCAGATAATCGTACACCCGGCCCACATTGCGGTCCACACTGTGGATAACCCGGCAGTAGTCGTGCATGTAGCGCTGATACTTCCATTCGTACAATGCCCGGCCCGACAGTTTTCCGCTGGCATAATCTTCCTTGAACTGCCGGATGATCGGATCATAGTAGGCATCCCAGGCAGCCTGCTGTGCCGCATTCATACGGCCGGCCACCAACTCTCCGGGAGCCAGGTCGCGACGGTAGAGGTCCCGGCCATAACTCTCCAACGCCGGGTTGTCGGGGGTATGGAACTCATTCTCATGATCCGCCATCTTCAGGTCGTAGATGAGATTCATATCGGCGATGATGCTCATCTCCTGCAGGGCGGCCGCTTTGCGGCTCTCATAATCGTCGTAGAATGTTTCCGGAAGCGGGAACGTCACATCGTCGTAAAGCCCCAGATCCTGCAGGTCAGGCATCCAGCTGCGGTGCGGCGCCTTGTGGTGCAGGAAGAGGCAGAAAGGCTTGTCGGGGTCCCGGTGGTCCAGCCATTCGAGGGCGACATCGGTAACAATGTCCGTGGAATAGCCCTCCCGGACAAGCCGTTCCCCATTCCGGATGAAAACCGGATTGTAATAATCCCCCTGACCTGTCAGGATATCCCAGTAATCAAAGCCGGTCGGTTCACTTACCAAATGCCACTTCCCCACCATCGCCGTCTGGTAGCCACCGGTCTGCAGCAATTTCGGGAGCGTTTGCTGACTTCCGTCGAAAACGCCGTGCTCATTGTTGGTGAAGCCGTTCTTGTGGCTGTGCTTGCCCGTCAGCAGACAGGCACGCGATGGACCGCTGAGCGAGTTTGCCACGAAACTGTTGGTGAACCGAGCCCCCTCCTGCGCCAGCCGGTCGATGTTGGGGGTCCTGATGAAACGGCCATCGTAGCAGCTGATGGTCTGGTACGAATGGTCGTCACACATGATATAGACGATGTTCAGTTTCTTGCCGGAAACGTTTTTGCCGGACGGCCCGTCACAGGCCGTTGCTCCGGCAAGGGCAGAAAGCCCGGCCACGGCATAGAGGAGGTGCTTTTCATTCATAAGGTAAAGATACAAAAAAAGCGGAAAGAAACCTTTCCGCCTTTCATGGGACAAACGCTCAACCCCGTTATTTCACTTCGATATGACGGGAAGCCGGAACTTGTTTGACTTCCTGGAGTTTCGGCAGGGTGATGTGAAGCACGCCACTGACCATCTCGGCCTGGATACCGTCGAGGTTGATATTCTCAGGGAGCACGAAGCTCTGGTGGTAGGACGTGTAGGAGAATTCGCGGCGGAGATAGGTCGTGTCCTTCTCGTCTTTCTCTTCTTTCTTGTTACGCTTCTCGAGCGCGATGACCAGTTCCTCGTCGTTGTCGACGCGGACCGAGAAATCATCTTTCGTCATGCCCGGAGCCGCGATCTCAATCTGGAATTCCTTCTCGCTCTCCTTGATGTTGACGGCCGGCGAAGCAAACTGCCTTGCAGGCATAACGGTGAAATCGTCATCGAACAGGTTGCTGAAAACGCTCGGCAGCCAGGAGTTTCTTCTTTCAACGGAATACATAGTCATATCCTCCAATTGATTAATAGTTGAACTTTCGTTTTGTACTTCAGCTATTGTCAAATTGGAGGCCAAGCGCCTTTTTGAGACAAATTGGCAGGAAAACTGGCAGACTGTCGTGCTAGCCGTGGATCGAGCCGTTCCGGTAGGCGTCCAGGAGTTGGTACAGGTCGTCGATCTGTTCCTTGAGCTCGGCACCCTGGTCGGTGTCACGGACGTAGCGACGGCTTTCCTCGAACTCGAGGACCTTGGTCTCCGAGAGGATGTCAAGTCCATATTTGACCGCCATTTCTCGCGTGGAGAACGGGGCATGCTGCACCAATTTCAGGCTCTGTGAATTGTAGATCAGCGTGTAGCCGGCGATGCCCGTCTCGGGCTGATAGGCCTTGGAATAGCCGCCGTCAATCATCAGCAGTTTGCCGTCGGCCCGGATGGGGCTCTCTCCTTTGATGGTCTTTACAGGAATGTGGCCGTTGATGATGTGGGCGTGCCGCATGTCGGTGACACCGAACTCCCGAAGGATCTTCTCGCAGATGTCGGCGCGGTTCTTCAACTCCTTGTAAGCACCGTTCGTCTCTTTCTGCGGCTCCTTGTCGGCAATGAAATAGCGCTCGAAAGTCGCCATCTTGTCCTTGTCGAAGGTCGGCGCGATGGGGCCGCACCAGAGGTACCAGATGAAGTCCTGGCCAGCTTGGCGTCGCGGCGTTTCCTCCCGGGTATAATAGGCGTTGCGGACCATCTGGTCGACCTTGTCGAAGAGTTTTTTGCCGGCATAAGGCTTGCCCTGGATCATCATTTCCCGGAAAGTGCCGTCGGGATTCATGGGCACGGAGCCGTGGAAGAGCAAGTTGCTGTTGCGCACCAGGTAGAGCGAGCCGTGGTTCAGGAAGCAGCGGATATGCCGCCGTAGCTTATCACTGGTCTCGAAACTGCGGGTCACACCTTCGAGAATCTCCTGCTCGGCAGGCGTCAGCTTATACGGATCGTCGGGGTCGATGGTGGGGAAATTCGTATCCCTGAGCGGATAGTCCTTTCCGCCGAGACGGATGGTCCCCTTCTTGAAATCAATCAGGTGCAGCACATTGCGGTCGTCCATGCCAAATTCCGGGTTCCGGTCGATCACAAGCTTCTCCTGCTTGAACTGGATGACAGCGATGGCTTTGTGCAGTTTGGCGATCAGCGCCAGCTGTGACTCAGGCAACTGCTCATATTCATTTTTCTTCGGCCGGAAAAGCGTGCAGGGATCGTCGGCGTAGGTCTCCATGGCGAAGGTCGTGAGCGGCAGCAGGTTGATACCGTAGCCGTCTTCCAGGGTGGAGAGGTTGGCATAGCGGAAGCACATGCGCAGGACGTTGGCCACGCAGGCGCGGCTGCCCGCAGCGGCACCCATCCAAACAATATCGTGGTTTCCCCATTGGATATCGTAGTTGTGGTAATGGCACAGGGTCTCCATGATCAGGTGCGCACCCGGACCGCGGTCGTAGATGTCGCCGATGATGTGGAGCGAATCAATGACCAGCCGGTGAATGACATTGCAGATCGTGGCAATGAAGTGGTCGGCCCGGCCCGTAGCGATGATCGTATCCACGATCGACATCATATAGCGGCGCTTGTTCTGATTGTCTTCGATCCATTCATGGAGCAACTCCTCCACAATATAGGAATACTCCTTCGGAAGGGCCTTGCGGACCTTGGAGCGCGTGTATTTCGTGGAACAGATGGCCATGACCTGGATGATGCGCATCAGCATGACGCGGTACCATTCCTGCATCTTGGCACGGGTGCGCAGGGTCGTGCGAACCGCGCGGATCTTGTCTTCCGGGTAGTAGATGAGCGTGCAGAGCTCGCGGATCTCACTTTCGGTGAGCGTGGCACCGAAGATCATCTCGACCTTCTGACGGATAACACCGGAGCCGTTGCGCAGTACATGCTCGAAGGCTTCGTTTTCGCCGTGCAGGTCGCAGATGAAGTGTTCTGTCCCTTTCGGGAGATTGAGGATGGCCTCCAGGTTGATGATCTCGGTGCAGGCCTCCTGCTCGGTGGGGAAACTCTTGGCCAGGAGCTTTAAATACTTGAGGTCGCGTTTCATGACTGATGTCGTTTATGCGTATTCCAATTTCCGTAGATTTCACTAACGTTCGATGCCGTGATAAAAGTATCAAAACCTTTCTCTTTCAAGAAGTTGAATAGCGCAGCATACTCACTTTGCGTGAGCAGCGCCACGATCTCGAGCTTTTCCTCGCCGGTATAGCCGCCTTCCAGGCGGTAGATGCTGCAACCACGCTGCAGTTCCTTTGTAATGTACTGGCGGATGGCTTCGTGGTCTTTGCTGATGATGCAGACTTTCTTGCGCTTGTTGAGCGTGTCGGTGAAGTAGTCCACGACCACGCCGTTGATCCAGGTACCGATCAGGCCGATGACCACCATCCGGAACGGGTTGATGGCGAAGGCGGAACAGCAGATCAAGGCGCCGGCGATGGTGACCGACATGCCGATGTCGAAGTGAAGGTATTTGTTGACGATCTTGGCCAGGATATCGAGTCCGCCGGTGGAGGCGTTGATGCGGAAAAGAATGGACTGTGAGATACTCAGCAGCAGGACGAAACAGATGAGGTCGAGCCAGGGATCGTTCATCACGGAGGTCGCCCCGGCCTCCATCAGGCTCTCATAGGGCATCACTTTCTCCCACATTTCGAGCAGCGGGCCCAGGATCAGGGCCGTATAGACGGTCTTGGCACCGAATTCGGCGCCGATCAGGAGCCAGGCCAGGATCAGCAGGACGGCGTTGATGACCGTTACAATGACCGAGACCTTGACCGCGCCGCCGAAGATCTGGGACAGCACGATGGACAGACCGGATATGCTGCCGATGATCAGATTGCTCGGCATCAGGAAATAATAGACGGCCGCGGCACCGACGGCCATACCCAGTGTCATGACGATCAGTTCTTTCCAGAATTTCCAGGTGACGACTGGATGGAGAAGCTCTTTCAACGGTTTCATCGTTCAGGTGTATTTATCTATCAAAGTTGCGAAAAATCTTTTGCATTTCAAAATAAACCGCTACTTTCGCATTAATAATAAAGCATATGAAAAGAATCTGCTTGTTTTTGATAGCATGTCTTATCCCCGCGCTCCTGGCAGGACAAAGTCATGTGGATCGCCTTTATTTCGATATGCGGGCCTCCTTTCATCAAGACATCACCGACGGGCAATATAACAGCCAGGCCATCGGCGAATACTTGAACTTCCAGATGATGGGGCACATCACCCCCAACATAGACTACCGCATCCGCCAGCGGCTCAACAAGAAAGTGTTCGACGAACGCAATATGTTCAACGCGACGGATTTCATGTACGTCAACTGGCAGGCCACCGAGCGTTGGAATTTCCTGGTAGGCAAGTACGTCGTGCTTATCGGCGGTTACGAATACGATGCAGCGCCCATCGACGTGTACTATTACAGCCAGTTCTGCAACAATATCTACCAGGCTTTCACGTTCGGCGCAACGGCGGGTTACACCTTTTCCGAAAACCAGCGGCTGGTGGGCCAGATCTGCAATTCGCCGCTGTCGCTCGGCTTCCAGAACATCTATGCCTACAACCTGGCCTGGAACGGCCAGTTCGCCCCATGGTGGAAGACGCTCTGGAGCGTGAATTTCGTGGAAGACATCGACAAGCGGATGGTCAATTACGTGGCGCTGGGCAACCACTTCATTTTCCGCGACGTCATCTTCGACGTCGACCTGATGAACCGCAGCGGGCTCGGGCAGCGGAACTTCGTGCTGAGCGACTTCTCGCTCATCTCAAAGATCATCTGGAGCGTCGGCGCCTGGAACATCTGCGCCAAGGCTGGCTACGAGAAGAACGACCCGGACAACGTAGATCCGCAGGGCCGCCCGTACGACCTGGTTATCGCGCCTGGCACGGAATACATCTATGCCGGCTGCGGCCTGGAATGGTTCCCGCTGGGGCGCGACAATCTGCGCCTGCACGGGGTCTATTACTGGGACAATGCAGCGCGCCGCAACAATATCGAACTGGGCATTACCTGGCGGGTCGATGTGATCAATCGGTAGCCACGTTGTTTCCGTCGAAGAAAGCCTGGGCCAGGTCACGACAAAGCTTGACGACGATGGTTTTTTCTTCGGTCAGATTCGTCTTCCATTTTTCAGCCAGTTTGTCGGCAATACCGAAGAGCTGGCCATAGCATAGCAAATCATCGATCCAGGTGGCATCGACCGGATCACAGGGTTTGTCTTCCGCCTGGGCCTGCAGGAAGTTTTGCAATTCAACCAGGCCGCGGGCTTTCGCCGCACCTGCCGGCGTGAGGGGGCGTATCCGGACCCCCAGATTCGTCAGCTTGTCTTTCGGATTGCCGGGCTCGATCAATCCGCGGTCCTCGAACCACTTCTTTCCGATGTCTTCCGGCTTATAGCCATAGAGGTCCCCGGGACGATTGTAGCTCCAGTCATACACTTCATCGACATCCAGCAGACCGTTTTCCCCGGCGGCATCGCAGAATTTCTGGTACAAGCTATTTTCTTCCGGATCCCGGATGACCGCGTCTTTCTGGATGGAAAGATAGTTGACGATTTCCAGGGCGGGCTTCAGTTGCACAAGTTTCACTTTTCCTTCGCTGTACCAGCGGTACAGAAAAGCGGCCGACAACTCGTGATGGATGTGCTGGTCAAAGATACGCGGCTGGTTAGTCCGGACATAGCAGGCGGCAAACAGGTTGCCCTCCAGCGGAATCTCCTGACGCTGCTCTTTGATCCGGCGGGTGCCGAAAAGTTTCTTGGCATAGCTGAAGCCAAGTTGATGGGCAATGACAAAATAGAGGAAAGACCCGGCCATCAGTACGATCAGCAGCCAGGCCCCGAGGGTATCTAGTTTTTCTAACATCGCTGAAAGGAAAGCAAATGGTTCATATGGACAAATTTACTTAAAAATAAGTTATAAATTTGTAATCACATCCTAATGTATCCACTATGTCTACCCAGATTACGGAAACCCTGCTCACCTGGTATGACCGGTACGGACGGGACCTTCCCTGGCGCCGGACCCGCAATCCATATGCCATTTGGCTGAGCGAAATCATCCTGCAGCAGACGCGCATCGCTCAGGGGCAGGCCTACTGGGAACGTTTCATGAAGCACTTCCCGAACGTGGAGACACTGGCTGCCGCCAGCGAGGATGAAGTGCTGCGCCTCTGGGAAGGGCTGGGCTATTACAGCCGCGCCCGCAACCTGCATGCTGCTGCTCAACAGATTGTCACACAGGGCACTTTCCCCGTTACGCTGGAAGGAATCCGTGCCTTGAAAGGCATCGGAGACTATACCGCGGCTGCCATCGGATCCATCGCCTTCGGGATCCCGGCCGCCGTAGTTGACGGCAACGTTTACCGGGTACTGGCCCGTTACTACGGAATCTCCACCCCAGTCGGCTCGACGGCGGCAAAAAAAGAATTTACAGCCCTGGCTCAGTCGCTGCTTCCCGCCGGCCGTCCGGGCGACTTCAATCAGGCAATGATGGATTTCGGGGCCATCCAATGCACACCCGCCAATCCTGCCTGCTTGACCTGTCCCCTCGCCTCCGGCTGCCAAGCCCTGCGGGAAGGCCGGGTGGAATCGCTGCCGGTGAAGCAGCGTACCACCGCTATCCAGACGCGGAAAGTGGACTATATCTACCTACGCTGCAAGGGCCGGACTGCGATCCGCCGCCGCGGAGCCGGCGATATCTGGCAAGGCCTCTGGGAGCCGCTGACCGAACTGCTGCCCGGCGTGGAAGCGAAGCTCCTGCGCCAAGGCGTCCGGCATCAGCTCACGCACCGGACCCTGATCGCCGACTTCTACCTGGCGGAAACGCATCAGGCCCCTGCCCTTCCCGACGGCTATGTCTGGATACAGGAAGCGGAGCTCGACCGCTATGCCAAGCCCCGCCTCTTCGAATTGCTGCTCCAGTCGCTAGATTAACGCATTCGTGTTTTCCTGATCGATGTCCGGAATCAATCGCCGGACTGCTTTCCGGTCGGAGAAGAACCGGATGGCAATGACACGCAGCACCGTGTAGGCCGGAATGCCGACAAGCAGGCCAACTGTGCCACCGATGCGTCCGGCCATGAGCAATACGATGAAAATCTCAAGCGGTGTAGCCTTGATACTGGTAGAGTAGATCAGAGGCTGATAGACGAAATTGTCGACCAGTTGGGTAGCCAGCATGACGGCCAGGACAATCAGGGCAAAGGCCCAGATGGGCACTGCCAGACCGATCCCTGCCCCGTATTTCAGCACAAGGCAGAGAATCACACCGATTGCTTCACCCAACAACGGTCCGACATAGGGAATGACATTCAGGATACCGGCGATGAAAGCGATGCCGATGGCATAGTCCGGCCCGATCCTGGCAATCAGCCACAGGCCCAGGAAGTCGAGCAGGATGACACCCATCACTTCAATGATCAAGCCGATAAAATAGCGGGAAAGCAGATGCGTGGTATCGCTGATCGTCGAATTGACGGATTGTTCCAGTCTGTCAGGCACCAGCGCACAGATAATACGGCCGAAAAGGGTCTCGTCCTTGATAAAGAAGAACGAAATGAACACCACCGAAAAAATCCCGATGACGATGCTGGCGGCCAAAGAAGCGACAGAACCGATTACGGAAGAAACGTTGGAGAAATTGACAAGCTCTCGGAGTTTGTCGAGCACCAGGGTCACGATATCGAAATCCGGTCCGAGAGAAGGAAACAACCCGACAATCCAGTCATTCAGCCGGTCGATCAAACTGTTGTAGGGAAGCTCGGCGGCATTCATTGCCGAAGCATCACGGATAATCCCTGTGACGACCGGAACTATCTGAGTCAGGAACAAGGCCGCTCCTGTCAGGATGAGTACGATGCTGATCACCGCCAGCAAACCGTCCGGCGCCGCTTTCCCACGAATCCGGATCCGACGGAGCAAGCGCATCAACGGCTGCCCGATCAGGGAAACCACGAATGCGACGATGATATACACGAGTACGCTCCGGAAATACCAGCAGAGCCAGGCTACCGCGGCAAAAGCTGCCAACCGGAGAATCCATCCGGCGAGTTTTTCGACATTCCTTTCTCTTTCCATACCTCAAAAATACAAAAAGTCCGGAAAAAAGTTGCAGGAACAAAAAAAATAGCTACCTTTGCAGAACCAAACGAATGGGGTATTAGCTCAGTTGGTAGAGCGTTTGAATGGCATTCAAAAGGTCAGGAGTCCGATTCTCCTATACTCCACAAAAGAAAATCCAGGTCTCAGCACCTGGATTTTTTTTGTGGAGTATAGAAGCTACGCTTCTCTTTCCTACGGGGAGCACAGCCCCCCGAGCCCCCTCGCGTCTTAGACGCGTTGCATTTGACCCCTGGGTCGCTTCGCTCCAAAGTCCCGGTCATTAGTCGTGGCACTTATTATTCTGACAGTCAGCTACTTAGTCGCCACAGCCATATTTACTACATCGGATTCTTCTTTACCTTTGGCTTCGGAAGCGCCGAAATCGTGGCCTTGACGAGTGATGACAAGTAATCGCTGTCATCTACATCACTTATGTAGAAAAAGTCCTTGGCGCCATCGTAGGGTGGCCGAAGGATGACTTCCTTCAGCAAGGCTCTTCCAGGTTCTGTTACTTTCACGTAGAAATTGTTGTCGCAGATGAGACCAAAGAGAACGCCATTGCAATAGGCGCAGTAGTCCCCCATCATCTTTTTCACGGCAATCTCTCCAGCATGCGAGCACTGGTCGATGATATATTGTACAAAGTCAGAATTGCAAGCCATATCTTGTTTATTGGGTATCGACGCAATCCACCTTCTTTCCGTATGTGGCCAGGACAACCTTGAATTCGGAAGTCAGTTTCTCTTCCGGTAACTCGGCATATCGTTTAGAATATAGCGATTACTCCTGGTCAGGCTGCTGGCCATCGTGGGCCTTCCACATGCACTCAGTAATCATCATGTCGGAGAACACCGCCGTAAAAGAAGACTCTTCCGGCGAGCAGGCATAAATGCCGAAGCTGATTTCGTTTTCAGCGGCATACATGTGGCAGATACGCATCTGGCTGAAGTTGACGCCGTCGGTGGAGCATTCAATGCAGTAGTCATCTGCCCTTCTGGAGAAGCGGTACCACATGGTTTTCACATCGGCAGGAATGGCCGTTGTAGCCCAGTCGGAGTAGCCGTTGTTGGTGGCGACACTGCCTAGATGCTGGAACTCCTCGTTCTCAAACTCTACAGATCCTTTGAGCCAGTTGTCGCTGTCCAGATACATCACCACGCCGCACTGGTCGAAGCGCTGGTGACTTTGAGTGAAGTCTGTCTTCACCACAAAACTGAAGTACTGCTCTTTAGTACGCATCTGGAATACCGGGGCATTGTCATTGCGGAAATGATAGTAGGTCCGCTGCCAAAGATCGGTATGCGGTGCCGTGGTGATAGTAATGATACCGTTATTCACCTCACAGGACTGCGGCTCCCGGGTCCATTGGAGTTGGTTCAGGTCAATTAAACCATCGTTTGAGAGCGCCTCGGTTACGCTGTCAAAGAAATGATCGTTCGCAGGAGCTTGCCCGTGATTTCCACACGCGGTGATGAAGAGGCAAAGACCAAGGAAGAGAAGACATTTGGTTTTGGTCATGGTATTATTTCAAATTCCAATTTATCAACACGAAGATACGAATAAGCCGTCGCATCTGCAAGTTCGAGAGAGCATGAAGAAGGGACTGTTCCTTCCCGACAGGGCTTCCCATAATCTGCTCCAAAGGACGCTCAGTCCATCATTCATTCATCTCATGGATCGTGCGTCCGGAAAAAGGGCTCTTTGATATCAATCTTGGACGCTCGATCCACGAGGCAGCGCTTCCATCGACCGAGCGTCCAGTAAGGCAGCGCACAGCGCCAGCCGACGGCCGGTTCCCCTTGTTCTATTAATTCGATTTAGCAGTTCAACAACGACTCAATGACCTGTTCAAAACTCTTGTCAATCAAAGACACTTGCTCACCGGCCTCTAGGAAACCCGCACAACATTGCCGGTTATCTTCCTTCAGGCTGGCAACAGAACAGGCTGAATCGTCCTGCCTGGATTCAATGACTGAACTCTTGCCGACAATGTCCCTGAAATGCCTTTCGATGAAGTCTCCAGTCATGGCCAGACAGATAAAGCGGATGTCCGCCAGGTAATCTTCAGCAAAGTCCTTCCTCCAGTCAAATGGCACATAGCAGCCCTCGACGATGAGGTTCTGCCGGTTCTCTATGGCCGTCTTGATGATTTCGCGCACGATGGGCCAAAGGTAATCCATGAGAGCCTCATCTTCCAGCGGTGAGAGAGCAGTGTTTCCGCTACGGATAAGACCCATTTTCAGGTGGTCGAGGGAGAAGGACGGGTACTTGTACTTCTCAAGCATCCGCTGTGCCAGAAGCGTCTTTCCCGTGTGGGACGCACCGGTAATCAGAATAACCATACGTTACTTCCCGTTGACCATGAATCTTCTTACTCGGGAAGGATTGACCACAGATAGTCGAACATCCGGAAAGCATCGTCGGCATTGGTCATCGTCAGTTCGTTCTCCTTGGCGAAAGCCTTCAGGGCAGCGGCCTGCGCCGGGAAGGCCTTGTAGAGGTCTTTCAGCCGCTTGACGCGATACTCCTGGTCACCGACCGTAAAGAAATAGGTGTTGTCGTTCTTCTTCTGCCACATTTCCTGGGAGTGCTCGCTCCGGGAATGGAGGGCCTCCACTTTCGACTGTGTGGTCGCACCCAGGGCGCCCACCGAGCCGGTATTGACGTTCTTGAACTTCCAGTTTACCAGCACGCGGCCTTTCTCCCGCTCGATGGCTTCGCAGAGCAGATCATCATGCACCACGAAGGTGCGGTCGTCGGCTTCAAGTCGGCTGACCATATTGAGATTCGTCAACTCCATCAGCGTCTCTCCGTCATAGTAGTAGACCGTCTGGCCGAGGGCGTCGAAGTTCAGGCGCACGTCAGCGACGCTCCGGTTGATGAAGTGGATGTGACCTTCTTCGAAGTCGGGGAACAGGAAGATGAAGCGTTGCTGGGCCTGCAGGCAAGACATCGGCAACAGCGTAAGGAAAAGCAACAGAATAATCCTTTTCATACCACAAAGATACAATAATCCGAGATACAACAAAAGGGGTGCCGTAGCAGACGGCACCCCTTCGGAAAAACTAACCGGTTCGGCTTACTTGGCAGAACCCCACTGCGGGGCATTCTTATCCTGCCACAGACGCTCGGTGTTGAGCACCGTCGTCGAGGCAAAGCCCATGCCCGACTGGGCGGAACCCGGAGTGAAGCCCTGGTCCTTGAGATTCTGCAGACGGATGTCGTGCATCACATCGGTCACCAACGGCGTCGTGAATTCGAAACGACGCGGGATGGCAGTCAGTTCGACCTCCTTGAACTTGACGAACGGAAGCAGGTTCGAGCCGATCTTCGGATAACCCGAACGACGGGCCGTCACGAACTGCTCGTTCGGCAGCATGGAGAAGTTCATCAGTTGCTGAAGATAGACCTTCTCGATGGAACCGTCCCACTTCACGGCCGGCGTGGCCATCATGGCCGCGATCTCACCGTCCTTCAGCTCGATGCTGACTTCATCGGGAGCGTAGTTGTACGTGGCGTTGTAGTAAGGGATCTTGTTCTTGCCAGCGATGTAGTCCCACTCCTGAACGGAGAGCTGGACACCGCGGTTGTAGAAGCTTTCGGCAGAACCACCGACAGAAGCGCCCAGCAGGGCCATTTCAGCCAGGTAGAGGTTCGTCTCGCCAGCGCCGAGGTACATGCCCCACCAAGGCACATCTTCAGTATCACGGATCGACGGACCGCCCGGGATGGTCGGGAGGGTGAAGTCGACGCGGCCGCGTACCATTTCCTCATTGAAGGCCGAGAACATGCCGAAGCTCTTGGTGGCAGTACCGATCTTCACGCTGTAGCGGTCGGCGTAGTCGAAATACTCGCCTTTCATCGCATTGTATTCCGGAGAATCCCGGAATACAATCGGAATACCCTGATAGCGGACCCACGGCTCCACGTCGCCCTTCCAAGCCACGAAGTTGCCGTCGGCATCACGCTCAATGTTTTCCTTCACGAAACCAGGCAGGTCTTCGTACTTGCCGGCGTCGATGAAGCTCTGGACGACCTTTGAGTTGTAGTCGTTCTTCTCATAGAAGAAGCGCACGCGCGGGTCTTTGCAGGCTTTCATGAAGTCGATCACGTTCTTGCTGCCGGTGGACATATAGCCGGCCAGGCCGTTGCCGGTCTGGTAGGCCAGATCGCCGCCGGTGGTCGCATCGGCCTTGTGGAAGATGAAGGCATCTTCGAGGCTGTTGATGTAACCGGCCGAATTGCTGGTGACGGACGAGGCGATCTGCTTGGCCTTATCGGCGTTGTTGTTGTACAGACGGACCGCGATCTTGAGCTTCAGGGTATTGGCCAGACGGGCCCACTTGGCCAGATCACCGTTGTAGATGATGTCCTGACGGGCCGTCACGACCTGCGTGTTGTCCTGGAAGACGGAGATATAATCGTCAAGTTCCTCGACAAGGGTGTTGTAGAGGTCCTCAACGTGGTCGTAATTGGGCGTCAGGGAGCCGCCATATTTGTACTGGCAGGCCTCGGAGTACTGGATGTCACCGTTGATGTCGCTGCTGAAGATGGCGCCATAGACGGCCAGCACACCGCACATCGCCGCATACGCCTCCATCTCAGGGTGCTCGTACGCCTGAATGTAGTTGTAGATGTCGTTGCGATAGTTGAGCATCGTGATGTAGGTGTTCTGCCAGTGGACGGCAGTACCCATGCCGAAGGTTCCCTCAGTGTAGGAACCGGTGGCACCCAGCTGGCTCCACTTGGTGTAGAGCGCCTGGTTGTAGAACCACAACAGATAGTCATTGGTTTCGAAAAGCAACTCGGCCCGGGTCGCCAGATAAGCGGGATTGGGCGTGGACACGTCGCTCGGATTCTGGTTGAGCTCGGCAAATTGTTCCATGCAAGAGCTAAGTCCCAAAACGCAGACGGTCAGCAGGGCAATAAAGATATGTTTTGCTTTCATGTTCGTGTCGTTTTAAGGGTTAGAATCTGAGATTGAGGGTTACGGTATAATAAGAAGTCACACCCTGCAGGTTACGGATACGGAACTCGGAGGCGCGGGTACCGCGGACGGATTCCGGATTCTCCTTGTTAGGCATCGAGTTGAGCAGATAGCCCAGGTTGTGCGCATTGGCCTGGATCGAAAGACCCTGGGCGTGCAGCATGTGGGCGAAGCGGTCGGACACAGTGTAACCGATCGACAGGTCACGGAAGCAGATGTAGTTCAGCTTGGTAAACCAGGTGTCGTCGACGATGCCGTTGCCCCAGCTGTGGTTCAGGTAAGTCCAGGAAGTGGCATGCGAAGGATCGATCACGTTCTTGGCATAAAGCTCCGCATAAGACTCACCGTTCGGAGAGGTCGGACCGGAGGTCACGACATACGGATCGCCGCTAGGCTGGGCAATCTTGGTTCCGGTCGGGAAAATACCTTCCGGAATGATACCGTCGTCATAGGTGAGACCATCCCAGCGGGAAGTGAAGGTTACACCACCGTGGGCGGCGTCGGCACCACGGAGAGCAGTCTCCGTATAGCCGTAGGCCGTACCATAGTGCGAAGGATAGGAAGCCACATAGCCGCCGAACCGGGCGTCGAACGAAGCGCGGACGAAGAAGCGTTTGTAGCGGAGCTGCGTGCTGAGGGAACCGAGGAAGTCAGGCACCGAATTGCCGATCTCCTCCACCTCGCCGCTGCGGCGGATGAACGCGCAACCGTAGGAGGTCTGGAAGTTGCCGAGGACAGGAAGCTTGGAGCCCTGGAATTTACCGGTAGGGTTGCCGTCTTCGTCGAGAATCTCCACCCAGTCTTTCTTGGGGGCCTTGTCGGACATCAGGATACCATAGGTACCGCCGACCTTGGCCACGGAACCGATACGGTAGTTACCGTAGTCCGGGTCGCCCTGCAGCTTGATGTAACTGGCCACCAGGTCGCTCAGTTCTACGATCTTCGACCAGTTCTTGGTAAAGGTGAAGTTGACATCCCAGGAGAAGTTGCGTGTCTCCACGGGAACCGTATTGAGGGCGAGCTCGATACCGGTGTTCTGGATGTTACCGGCGTTGATGAAGGCGTTGCTGATACCCGAGGCGCTCGGAACACTGACGCGCATGATCTGGTCGCGGGTGTTCTCCTTGTAGAAGGTCAGGTCGACGCCGATGCGGTTGGTGAACATGCGGTAGTCCACACCGACTTCCCAGGAAGTCTTGCGCTCCGGACGGATGTTGGAGTCCTTGACTTCGTTCGGAATCGTCATATAGTAGGAATCCGTACCGTCGTGGTTGACCTGGGCCACGTTGTAAGCCGAGTTGATGCTGTACGGATCGGTATCGTTACCGACCTGGGCAATCGAGGCGCGCAGTTTGAAGAACGAAATGGTCTTCGGCAGTTCGAAGGTCTCGTGGAGCAGCCAGGAGGCGCTGAACGAAGGATAGAAGTACGAATAGTTGCCGTGCTTGTCGGCATACACGAGGGCGGAAGACCAGTCGTTACGGCCGGTGACCTCGAGGAAGAGCATGTCGCGGTAGGAAGCGGTGGCCTGTCCCACGAGGGAGAGCATCGTCTTGGTGCCGCTGATGGAGCCGGAACCCGACACCGTGTTGCGGGAGTTGTTGATGTAATACTGGTTCGGCACGATCAGACCGCCGTTGGTGTGCGTAGCCACGGCGAACACGTAGTTGTTGTAGTATTCACCCCGGAGGAAACCACCGATGTTCCAGTCTTCGTTCACCTTGAAGTCGAAGAGGAAGTTGGTGTTGAGGTTGGTCTGCTCCTGGGTGCGCTGGCTCAGGCCATAGTAGCCGTCACTGCCCTGGTTGGCATAGCCCGGGTCGGGGCGCTTGACTTCCTGACGGGTGTAGTAGTAGTTGAAGCTGCCGTCGGTAACCCATTTGAGCCAGGGAGCGAGCTGCACGGTGAGTTTGAGGTTCGGGCGGACAACCGTCTCCTTCTGGAGGGTCTCGTTCTCCCAGATGCTCCACCACACTTCGCGGCCGGGGATGCTTCCCCACTCGTCACCGTAGGCGTTGCTGGCAAGACCGCCGTGCGAGCCCTTGTACTTGTCGCGGAAGTACTTGGCGTTGTAGGTACGGTCCCAGGTACCGCTGATGAAGTACTCACCGATGTTCGGCTGGGCGTTGCGCGGGGTCGAGTTGGTGAAGTTCATCGAAGCCTCGATGCCGATGGCGTCGTTGAGCTGGTGCGAAGCCTTGATGAGGGTGCTGAAGCGGTTGAAGCTGTTGTTGGGCAGCGTACCGGTGGAATACTTCTCGGAAATGGAAGCATAGATGGCGCTGCGCTCGTTGCCGCCGGAGATGGTCACGTTGGTGTTGGTGTTGAAACCGAGGTTGTAGGCTTCCTTGAAGTTGTTGGCGAAAGCCTGCGAAGGGATGCGCTTGCCGTCGTACCACTCGATTTCCTTGTATTCGTCGAAACGGTTACCGAAGGAAAGGCCGGTGGCGCCGATGTCACGGGCGAGTTTCAGCAGGGACGGCACGTTGTCGGTACCGTCGGCCCACACGTTCATATGGTGGACGTCCCAGTCGGACGCGCAGTCAAAGTAGCTGCCGTAGCCGGCGAAGTAACCTTCCATGAACACGTTCTGGAGCATAGGCTGGCTGGTCACCTGGTCGATACCGACCGTCTGGGTGAAGCTCACGCCGAGGCCCTTGGTGCCCCTGCCGCTCTTGGTGGTGATGATGATGGCGACGTTCAGACCGCGGGAACCGTCGAGG
>JAEEGK010003854.1_pt1 | contig 37069 bp, 19 predicted proteins | sample 8958771 | NCBI WGS metagenome assembly JAEEGK01 (sample SAMN16246547, study PRJNA631951) | gut metagenome | biome: gut microbiome; feature: rumen; material: SC-attached | host: Bos | place: Iran: Karaj | collected 2018-10 | reverse complement strand
TTTTTAAAACAACATTTTTACCTTTCACTGTTTCATTATTTTTAAATTGATTTAAATTATTTTTATTTAATTCATTTTTAAGTGCTTTCAAATTTTCTGAATCATTACAATATGAATCATTTGTTCTATTTTCATATTTATTTATTTTTACTTTTAAATCTGTTTTATTAGGAATATTATGTTTATTATAATAAGAAGTTTCTGGAGTAATAAAAGGAATTTCACTAATATTACTAAGAAAACTATTATTTTCATTTATAGATTCTTCCTTTTTTTTAAGTTCAGGATATCCAACATTATATTTTTTAGTTTCATTTTTATATATTTCTTCAATTTGCCCATTATTAACATCAAAAAAATAATTTCTATTATTATCTTCTTCAATATGAACCTTTTTATTTGTTTTAGTTTTATTTAATCTATTTGGTGAAACAGTTTTTGAAATATAATTTTTACCTCTATAATTTTTATTTGTGTATAAGGATTTATTATGAATTTCATTTTCATTTCCATTTAAAATACTTTTCCTCATATCATTATTTTCATCATTGTTTAATATACAAGATTGAGATGAATCTTTTTTTCTTTTTTTTCTAATGATATATTCATTTATTATTGTTTCATTAATAATATTATGAACAATATTACCATTTGATTGATTGTCATATTGATAACTTTTTTCAGTTAAAACATCTTTATTAATAATATTCCCATTTGAATTAGTTTTATTTTTTATTGTTTTTTCAGTGATATTATTTATAATATTTTCTTCATTAATTTCTGTAATGTTTTTAATGTTTTCTTTTTGAATTGTTGAAATATTCATATTATTTGTTGTATCCATCATTGAATCATAAACAATAACTTGACTTCCTGATATATTTATTTTTTCTCCAAATTTAATTTTATTAATAGATTCCCACCAAAAAATTGCAATTTCTGCAGAACTAAAATAATAATTTTTTAAAGTGATTTTATTTCTAATTATTTTAAATACTTTTCCTTCAACTTCAAAATCATATTCAAATAAATTAAAATTATTTTTGGGTTTTTTCTTTTTGAGAAAAGTGTTTTTATCAGCATAGATTAAAATTCTAAAATCAGTTAAAACTGCAAAACGAAGATGATTTATTAATACTCCTTTTGATTTTATTTCATTTTTTAATTGAATTATTTCTTTATGGTTACTAAAGGAAATATGATTAGAGTGTGTTGAAACATTTAAATTTGATTCTGATGTATCATTCCTTTCAAAATCAGTATTTGATAAATTTATTATCATTTCAGTAATTTTTTAGTTAAATTTTACTTTATTAAAATTTAAAAATTTAATTTATATATTTAATTAATTCAAAAAATTAGAAAAAAATAATATTATTTTAAAAAAAAAAATAAAATTTTTATTCCACATTTAAAAAATAATACTTTCGATTTTTTTCAATGGAAGAAACAACAAATTTAAATAATAGTAAAGTGAATCAAGATAATAAACTTTATTTAAAAAATAAAAATTCAAATCAAGGAAGAATAGAAACAATTACATTTATAAATATAATGACTAAAATAGAAATGAAATTTCAAACACTTCAAGGATACTTATTTTGGTATAGTATACTTGAAATTTTTATTTTTTTTCTATCAATTATATTATTTTTTTCTTCAACAAAAAATATGAAAAAAGTTTGGTTTTTTTTACCACATATTCCAAAAGCAATTAATGGTTTTTTAATATTAAAAAATTTACCAAAAACTCATGAAATTTTAAATAAAATAAATTTTGAAGATGATTTAAATAAACTTGAAGATAATATTAAATCTGAATTTATTTCTTTTATTAAAACTAAACAAAATTATATTAAAAAATTATTAGCTTTTTATTTCATTTTAAATACTATTTGTATTACTTTTGATTGTGTTTTATTTTGTGTTATTTCTCCTGATTTTGGAGAAAGAGGAAAAGAACAAAAATTTTATATTTTAATATTTTGTGATATTATATTTATATTTATTGATTTTATTTATTTTTCATTTTTTAGTTCTTTTAAATATTCTTTTGCTCAAAAAGAAAATGAAACAATTAAAAAAGCTTTAGTTGGTTTTTTTGCTCAATTAAGAGTTGGAATTGCCACTGGATTTAATAATATTGCTAAAAGAATTTCAAGAAATGCAAATACTTCTAATAATGATTCTCAAAGAAATACTGAAAATAGTGAAAATCCTTTTAATGATAATGTAAATAATATTAATGATAATAATGAAAATAAAATTAAAAACGAAATAAATATATAAAATATTTAATTTTTTATTTAATATAAATAAATTTTTATTGGTTTTTATTCTTTTTATTTTATATTGTCTATTTTATTTATATATTTAATTTATTTTCTTATTCTTTTAAGACTGTTTTATATATCATTATAAGAAATATAAGTAGTTCTTCTTCACATAATCATGAATGAAAAAGAATAATTTTAATAATTATTCATGTTAGAATTTAAATAAAAACAAACTTTCATGAAACAATATAAATATTTTTTAATTTTATATTATATATAATTAACTATCATAAAAATATTTATAATTCCTTTACCTACAAGTAATATATGGATTATTTTCCTGTAATATTTTTAAGTTTGATATTACTTCATAAATAAATTATCTAATTAATTTTATATGTTTTGTCTAATCTCTTATAATTTACTTGTTGATTAAATATCATTATTTTTTTAATTATTTCATCTTAATAATAGGTTACATCTTTTTAATTTGGAGATTTTTTTAATTTTCTTATTTATATTAACTGCTTATTCTTTTAATTCTTTTCCTTTTTTATTTTATTATTTCTTCAAACTTTAAATTTAAAAAAAAATAAAAAAAATTAAAAAATTTACACCAAAACATAATAATTCAAATAAAGAAAATAAAGCATAACAGGATAAACAGCCAAAATTTTTTTTCTTTCTTCAATATTTTGACTAATAAAAGAAACAGAAGCTAAAAAAATAAAAAAATATAAAATAAATATACCTTTAGTAGACCAATAAAAAGAAATACATACAATAATTAATTTCCCAATTCCAGGAAGAAACTTTAATATAACTCTAACTAACAAAGCAGAAATAACACAAGGAAAAGAGCAATAACCTAATAAACATATACATTGTAATAAAGATAATTTTCCTCCTAATAAAGAAGAATTCATTGTTATTATAATTCCTCCTATCCAAATTATAATAAAAATAGTAGAAAAAACTAAACCAGAACTTTTTTTTGAAGTAAATGATAATATTATTCCTAATATTAAACATATTATAAATGGACCCCATAAATCCCATTGACGTAATTCTTTTTGTTTTTCTTCATTACTTGTTAATACTGCTACTACTTTCAATTTTAATATTATTCTTGTTAAATCTCTTTTTAAGGATTCCCATATTGTTTCTTTTAAAGAATTTTCATTGTTTTCTATATTTGATGATAGAAAGTTTGTTTTTGGATTCTATTTTTGTTTTTTAAATAATATTATAAATTGCATTTTACATAATCTCTTGTTAATTCTGATTTGTTGAAATCTGTGTTTAAGGGAGTGTACATATTTTATTTTTTGTATTATAAATTTATTTTTTATAAATTTTTTATGTCGTTTATTTTTATTTAAGGAATTTTTTATTATAAAATTTAAAAAAATAAATAGATTGAAAAAATTATATATAATTTAGTTTCTTTAAAGGAAGAAGAAATTGTTGATTTAAAATGACAATAGTATAATTTAAATATAATAATGAATAAAACTATAATTGAATGACTTTTTTCTTTTAGTAAATATATAATGATTTAGATAAAAATCATAAATAAAAGGTTTAAGAAGAAAAGGTTAATTGAATGAATTTTATAAAAAAGTGTCAATCAAAAAAGAGAATATTTTAAAAACACGTTTGATAAGAGAAAATTAAGTAATAAATAATTATAAACATAAAATACATTCTCTTAATAAATCAAATAAAAAGTGTTTATAAATTATATAATAAAAAATGAATATAAAATAAAGATAATATGAACTTAAAGAAATAATTAATAAAGTTTGGAGAAACTATGAAACAAATCATTAAATTATTCTCATATAAGTTTAGTTGATATTTCAGATTTATAATATCATAAAATCAAATTAAATAAAAATCAAAAAAATAAAAAATATTAAAAAAATAAGAACTAAACCATACTTACATAATATTTATTTATCTATTTCATTTAAGTTTTGTGTTTAAATTATAATAAAAATCTTTCATTTCAACAACATCTTTAAGACTATTAACAGGCATTATATTAATTTTTTTATTTATTTGATTTAAATTATTTGATGAATAAGAAGTACTTTTATTTAATTTTCCTTTTTTTAAATATTCTAAATCTTCTTTTACTTTATTTATATAATCATTTTTTTCAGAAATTTCATTATTTCTTTTATAATCAAATATATCACTCAAACTTTTTCTACAAATTGCTTTATTATTTCTACTTTTTAGATTATTATTATTTTCTAAATCAATTCTTTCAGTTTTACATGTTGAAAATTCCCAATTTCTATAATTTCTTTCAGATGAATTAATTTTATTATAATCTCTATTTGTTGTTGGTTCAGTTAATAAATTAATATTACTTTTTGCTTTTTGATAATTATTATTTAAATTTTCATTATTATTATAATTTTCGAATTGAGTTAAATTCTTATTAGTTGATTTTAAATTAATTGATAAAGTTTTACGATGACCTTTTTTAATATTACTATTTCTACTTTTTGGTTTTAATTTTTCATTAACTGTTTTTAATCTTTTTTCTTTAAAATAGGAAAATTTTTTTTCTTGTAAATCATTTTTTTCATTTTGTAATTCTTTTAAATCCTTTTGACATTGTTCTTGATAACATTTTAAAATATTATTTTTTTCAAGATTTGCTTTTTTAATTTTATAAATTAATGAATTTATTCTTTCATTTGTATCATCATTATTAAAATAATCAGATTGAATAGAATCAAAAAAACTTAAATAAGTATCATCAATTCTTTTTCCATTAATTAATAATAAATTCTTAAGACTTTTTCTTTTATTATCATATCCATTTTTAAATTTTAAATTTTTTCTTTTGTCTAAATGATCCATTGTATTAAAACGATTGTTTTGATATTTTAAAGCAGGATTTCTTTTATAAATTGAATTACTTTTAAAATCTTTTAATATTCCTTTTCTTATTCCATTTGTTTTATAAAAATTATAATGAAGATCATTTAATAAATCATTGATTAAACTTAAATCTTTATGATTAAATAAAAAATCATAAGTTTTTGATTTTTTTAAAAATTTTTTAATTTCAGGATGATTTAAATCAAAAAATTTATCTGATTTAGATTTTTTATTAATACATGAATGACTATGTTTTAATAAATGAGAATAATGATTTTTATAATTTTTAAAATGAAATTTTTTTCCAGAAGAAAATAAATTTTGAAAAAATCCTTTATTATTCCCAAAATGAAAATTAGATTTACCATTCTTATAATTAGAAAATAATTTATCATTATCAAAAAATCTATTAAAATTAAAATGATTTTTACCATATAAATCAAATTTTAATTTTTCAAATTGATTATTTTTAAAATTCCACTCTTTTAAAGATAATATTCTATTATGTCCAAAAGTATTTACTCCATAAACATGATTATATTTTTTAATATCATATTCATTAGTTTTTCTAAATAAATTATTTCTATTTTCTATTTTTTTATCATTATAAATAGGATTATCATTAAACATTATTTTTTTCATTTTTTGTTTTTTATTATTCTCAATTGAATTATTATTTTCTATTTCTGGATCTAATTTTTTCTCAATTTCATCAATTATATTTTCTTCATTTCCATTTTCACTGTTTACAGTTTTAGATAAAATTTCATCTTCACTTTTTATATTTTTCTTAGCCTTTTTTTCTTTTTTCTTTTTATCCATACTCTTACTTTTATTTATATTATATGGAAAATTAAGTTTTTCATAAGGATTTTTTGATAAATTATTTTTAAAAGGAGATTTAAGTTTTTTTCTACCATTTATATAAGAAACATTTTTTTCTGATTTTGAAGGAGCAATTGTACTATTTTTTAAACTACTAAAATTACTATTATTATTCTTTTCGATCTCATCAAACATTCTAATTCCATCTTTATATAAATTTGAATAAGCTCCAGTTGGCTTTTCACTTAACTGAAAATTTGGTCCTACGTAATTTAATTTATCTTTAAATATTTCTAAATATGTTTTTCTTAACTTTTGAGAATCAATTGTATTCATTGAATTATCTATTTGAGAGTTTTTTAAACTTCTTAAACTTGGTGATTTTTCTTTTGATAAATCCATTTATCGAATTGGAAAAAATATATTTGTTTGATTAATAATAATTGTTTTAAATAAAATGTCAATTTAAATATTATTTATTCAAGATTAAAATATAATATATTATTATTATTTTTTTTAAATGTTAATAAAAAATATATTCAAAAAAATAAAAGTAATTTAAATTATAAAATTCAATATTTTGTTTGTTAAATTTTTTAATAAAAGAATTATTAAATTTAAAATGAAAAATAATTCAATTCTTTATAAATTTTTAATTTATTTGATTTATTTATTTATTCCTATAATATTTAACTTTATTCTTTTTTCTGAATATAAAATATTTAATCACTTTATTCATTCCATTTAAGGGAATTAAAAGAAAAATTCAAGAAAAATATAATAATTTCCTTCAATAAAAAAGCATTATAAAGTTTTTGATAAATATCAATATCAGTTAATAAAATTAGAGTTTCTTTTATTTCAACAAGATTATCATTTGAAAAATCATTTGAAGGTTATTTTTTTCCTTGAATCTTAGATATTCTTTTAGTTAAGTTTTTTCATATTAGTTTTACATTATTTGAATATTAATGTATTTGGCCAAAAGAAATAATAAGAATCAGATGGAATGAAATATGTTTTAAAAGAATTAAAATAAGATTGTTTAAATATTTTCAATACATAATATACTATTAATGAATCAATGACCAATAATTTAAGTCTTTCACTTATCATATTTTTAAAAATTATCAATTAAAATATAAATTGATTAATTATTTTTTAAATAAAAAATTTAAATATTATTCATTTATCCACTTTAAAAGAAAATGTCTGAGACAACAATAATAAAATCTCAAAACGATAAAAATGAATATTACACAAATACCTTATCAAACGGTTTAAAATATTTAATAATAAGAGATCCTTCGTCAAAAACAGGTGCAGTATCTATGAATATAGAAATAGGTTCATCATACGAACCAAATGAAATAAATGGTTTAGCTCATTTTTTAGAACATTCTCTTTTTTTAGGAACTGAAAAATATCCAAAAAATAATTCTTTTGACGATTATATTAATAAAAATTCAGGTTCTTCTAATGCATATACTTCAATTGAAAATACTAATTTTCAATATGATATTTCTAATGAAGCTTTAGAACAAAGTTTAGATATGTTTGTTCAATTTTTTATTTGTCCTCTTTTTAATAAAGATTTAATAGAAAAAGAAATGAATGCTGTTCATTCTGAATTTAAAATGGATATTAGAGATGATGATGAAAGAATTGAACATTTAAAAGTTATTGAAGGATATAAAAATAGTAATTTTAATAAATTCATTTGTGGATGTTTAAAAACTTTAAAAAGAAATGATATTAGAGATAAAGTTATTCACTTTTATAAATCCTTTTATACTCCTGATAAAATGAGTCTTTGTGTTCAATCTAATATTCCTATTGAAAAAATTAATAATATAATTATTGAAAAATTTTCTTTGATTAAAAAAGATAAAGAGTATATTTATCAAGTCAATAATAATTTAAATTTATATGATGAAAATAATATGGGTTACATTCATAAAGTTATTTCTGTGAAAAATAATTATATTTTAAAATTATATTGGGTTATTAATGTTAATTATAATAAATATTATAAATCTAAACCTTTTGAATATGTTACTAGTATTTTAGGACATGAAGGAAGTCATTCTTTAACTTCTTTTTTAAGAAAAAAACATTATATTATAGAATTAATAACTTCATATTATGTAATTGGAAATTTTTACACTGAATTTGAAATACATATTAAATTAACTAAAGAAGGATATAATAATATTAATGAAATCATTTCTATTATTTTATCTTATATTAAATATCTTCAAAATAATGATATTAATGAAAATTTTTTTAGGGAAATCCAAAAATGTTCAAAAATTGCTTTTGATTATTATGAAAAAGATGATCCAATTGAAAACTGTGCAAATTTATCACAAAATTTAAGTCTTTATCCTATGAATAAAGTTATTTATTCTGATTATATTATCGAAGATTATGAACCTGATTTAATTAAACAAACATTAAATTATCTCACCTTGAAAAATTTAAATATTTATATTCTTTCAAAAGATAAAAAAGAATATAATTATATAACTGAGAATTGGATGGGAATTGAATATTATAAAGAAAAATTCAATGATTTTCCTTTAATTGATATAAGTAATTTTGATTTAGGTTATCCTGAAAAAAATATATTTATTCCTGAAAAATTTGATTTAATTGATTTTAAGCAATATAATATTAATCCAGAAGAATATAAATATCCTAAAAAAATTGTTGATTCATATCATACAATTTATTATAAACCAGATATTTTTTTTAAAATACCAAAAGTATATATTTCTTGTATCTGTTCAATTTCAAATTTAAATTTAAATTATGATACTTTTAAAAATTATAGCAATTTATTATTAAATTTATTAGAAGAAGAATTAAGTGAAGAATACTATTTTGGAGAATTATCTGATAATACTATTAAATTTTCATTTAATTTTAATAAAATTAATATTGATATTATAGGTTTTAGTGATACAATTGAAAATTTTACTAAAGTAATTTTTAATAAAGTACAAATATTAAAAGATATTACTAAAATAAAAAATATTAACAATAAACTATTAATTAAATTAAAAGATGCCATTAATATTCTTGAAAATAAAAAATTAGATTCAGTTGATGAACAATCAAATTATAAATTTTCTAAATTCTTACGTACACCTTATCAAAATTATAAAAACCAAATTGTTAAATATAAAGAAATATTAAAATATTTAAATGAAAAAAATTTAATAGAAGAAGATTTTATTTCTTTTATAAATAATTTATTTTCAAAAACAAAATTTGAATGGTTAATTCAAGGAAATATTATTCCAAAAGATGCAGAAAGAATAATAAACTTTGTGGAAAATAAATTATTAAGTTTTAATAATCCAAACACAGAAAAAAAAGCACTAACATATAATGATATTCGTAAAACAAGAATAGGGAATTTTCCAAATGAAAAAATAATAAATTATTATTTTGAATCAGAAGATTTAGAAAATGAAAATAATTGTTTATTATCATATTTTCAAATAGGTGATATTTATAATTTAAAAGAAATAAAAAAATATTGTTTATTATATTTATTAGAGCAAATTTTAAATGAAAGCTTTTATGATGAATTAAGAACAAAACAACAATTAGGTTATAATGTTGAAACTTCAATAAAAAAAGAATTTACAGTTGCTGGAATGATTTTTTATGTTCAATCTACAAAAAAAAAACCAGATGAAATTAAAGAAAAAATAAATAAATTTTTTTGTGATTATGATTTAAATGATAATGATAATTTTTCAGATGAAGATTTTGAATCTTATAAAAATTCAGTTATTACTTTTTTAGAAGAAAAAGATTATAATTTATTAAGTGAATTTAATAGAAATATTGCACAAATTATTTCTGGAAATTATATTTTTGATATTCTTGAAAAAATGATAAATTGTATTAAAAATGAAATAAATAAAGAAGATATTATTAATTTTTATAATGATTATTTTTATAAAAAAGCCAAAAGAATTGATATTGGATGTATTGCAAAAAAAGAAAAAAATAATGAAGAAAATAATATGGATATTGATGAGTCAAAATCAGAAAATGAAGAAAGTGAAGAATGTTCTGATTTTGTTGAAAAAGATTTACCTTCTTTTCAAAATATTCAAATTATTAATATTAATGATGAAAATGATTTTAATTCTATTGTTAGTTATTTTGATAAGGAATTTTATTAATTTTTTTATCAAATATTTAATTTATATAGTTTTATTATATATTATATATTATGAATTATATTATTTATAAATTTTTGTATATCTATAGAATTTATAAATATAATTTTTAAATTTGAAGAATCATTGATTTTTTCAATATAAAATTAAATGACTAAAAATGTTAAAAATAAACATTATAGTATCATAAATATTATTAAATTATTTCAATTCCTTTAATTTTAGTAATTTTAAAATTAAAAAATCTTGAATTGTTTGATAAATATCTTTTGACTATAAAAGATATGATTTTTTATTAAAATAACAAATTATTTCATATATGTAGGACATATCTAAATACTCTCTTTTATTTAACAAATTAATTAACAACTAAATTTCTTTTTTCAATTAATCATTAATCAAAAAAATAATTATGAAAAAAATTAAAAATGAATTGAAATATTTAAAATCATATCCATTTAATTAAGGGAAAATAAAATCTGATTATGATTTAATTTCATAATATTTATTCTAAAAATTATTCACTAATATAAACAGTAATAAAACTAAATTATATGAGTGATTTAATAAAATTTTATTTAAATTCTCATTCTCACTATTGGCTTTATTTGAGATAAATTATATTAATTTTTATATTAAATCGATGACATTTCAATTCTTTTATTAATATTTCTTCACCTATTACTAAATTATTAGAAAAAAATTATGAACAAATTATTTTATCAAATACTCAATTTATTATTCCTTTTCATGTTATTGTAAGATTTTAATGGAGAAATTGGATATTTTCAATTAAAATGGACTACAAAAAATTTAGAAAATTATTCATTTAATAAATGAAACTAAATTCTCTTTTAAAGATTTAAAATCTGAAGAAGAATGTAAAAAAATTGATTTAAAATTTTTAGTTGAAATTATTACTTATATTTGTAAAATATCTGTTGAAAATAATAGTAATGAAATTAAAAATATTATGATTAATTTAGAATTAAATAAAAATAATCCTGATTATTTAATTGAAGGTTAAATTAAGAAAAAAACTTTAATTTATCCTTTTTCTAAACATAGTGAAAATTTTATTATTACTCCTCTTAGAAATGAATTAAAAGTTATTAAATTAAATAATATTTATATTGAAAAATATCCTTTAAATGATAAAAATTATGAAAAAATTCAAATGGTTTATAATTATAATCCAGGATTTATTAGAATAAAACCCCAACTTTTAAATTAATAATTATTTTTAATTTATAATTAAAATATATTTTTTCATAATTCTTAAAAGGTCATTTATTTTAAGTAAATATTCAATCAATTTATGATTGAAGAATTCTATGAATTAAAGTTCATAATCAATTTAAATCTAAAATTAAAGACACATCAATTTAATTAAAAAAATCAAATGAAATAAAATAGTTAATTTTAATAAAAATTTCTTTTTATTTATAAAATATTAATTTAAAACTTTAAACGTCAGATAAATAAGCCAAAATATTATAAAATAATTTTTGTTCAATATCAGTTAAATCATAAGTACTCCCAGCATTCCAAAAAACAATTTTACCTTTTCCATATTCTTTAACCATTAAATATTCTCCATGTATATTATCATTTAATTCAATAAGAAGATCTCTAGCATATACATCTAAATCACTATAAATAGTATCAGTATGATGAGTCTTAGAAACAGTGAATGTAGTTCCTTTAGAAAAATTTAAATTATAATAAGAATTAAATATAGGATGACTCTCTTTTATTACAGTTGCTGCCCTTACGTGTGTATAAGTTTGAGCTTTTAATGTGGCACCTAATAATTCTTCCATTCCACTAATTGAAGTTGGTATAAATGTCCAATGATCATGTGTTACTATCACATTTCCTCCATTCATTAAATATTCTTTTATTATTTCTTTTTGTGTTACTGCTTTATATCCACAATCTTGTAAATCATATAATATTATTTTAAATTTCTTTAAATATTCTTTATTTAAATATGGTAAGATGCTATCTGGTTTAAGTGTTGAAAAATGAGTTATTATTGGATTTACAAGTAATAAATTTGTTAATATTGGTATTGATTGATTTGATATTAATAATACATTATTTGATATTATTTTATTCAGTCTTTCATTTTCATCCATTAATTCTTGTGCTTTATCAAATAATTGTCTAAATGTTTTTTTTGTACTTATTTCTTTTAATTCTAATGTTAATTCAAAATTTTTAATATTCAATACTTGAGGAGAAAAAGTAACAATTAAATCATCATCAACTATAACTAATGAATATTTTTTATCATTAAATAATTCTGAAAAAATATTTAAACAATTATCTAATGTTTCATCATAAAATAATTTAGGAGATAATTTCGATAAATCATCAGTTGATAATTTCTTTTCGTAAATTAAATTTGGGAAAGAATTCTGATCATAAAATTCAATATGTAAATAATTTCCTTCAACAAGTAAAGTAACATTATAAACTTTTTGATAAATATTAATATCAGTTGTTAAAGTTATAGGTTGTTTTAATGCAGGAAGATTATCATTTGAAGAATCATTTGAAGGATCATCTAAATAAACAAAAGAGAAAAAGCAAACAAATAATATTATGTGTGATTTAAACATTATTATTATTTTTGGAAAATAGGGTTTTATATATTTTTATCATCCCTATTTCATAAAAATTTTTTTCTTAAATCTTGGTAATCCTTTTAGTAAAGTCTATTTTATATTATATTTTTTTATTGAATTATAGAAAGAAAAATGTTATTATATTTCTTTAATCTTTTTTTTAGTTTTTCATTATTTTAATATTATTTCTTTATAATTCATCAATCGTCGATAATTCTTGTTTTTTCATAGAAAAAAACAATTATATATTTTATAAATATTTTTAAATGTATATTATATATATATATTATATATATTAAACTTTAAATCTTTACTTTTTATATTTTTTTCTTTTTTATCTTCTTGCTCAATTCTGAATCAATCAATTCCTTTTTTTTCTATTTTACTATTTTTAATTTAATTATTTTATAATTTATTTTTTATTTATTCATCATTTAAAATAAATACAAATTATAGAAAATATTTTTAATAAAATTTAATTAAATAATTTAAAATCAAATATTTGTTATAAAAAAGAAAACATTGAAATCTAATTTTTTCTATTTTTCACTTATTCTTTACAATAAAATATTGTGTTAAGAATTACAACTATATATATAAACTTAAAATAATTTAATTATTTTTATTTAGAATATATTCAAATTTCTTTCAAAATTTAAAGTTCATAATAGATAAATTATAAAAGAAATTTAGATATAAAGATTAATTATTATTTGAAATATTAATAAGAAGAATTATAATATTATTTATAATATTTTAAACACCAGAAAAAGCAACTTTTTTTTTCTTTTCTTCCATTAAATTGAGATTTTGACTTTGACTTTTTCTTTTATTAAACAAATCATAATGAAATTGATTATACTTAATTAAATATTCAGCAATATTATCTTGTTCAATTTTAAGATTAATTAAACATTTATTAATTTCTTTTTCAGAACTTCTAATAGTATTAGTTAACTTAAAAATATATCTAATATCATCAACTAAAGGAGCAATATTTTCAGAATCTTTATGAAATTTTTTATCTAATTCACTTAATAATTCATCACTATGAATTGTATTTGTTTTAGAAATTTTATTTAATCTATAAAATTTAACAGCAGTGGCTTTAACACTAATTAAACAATTTAAATAATCTCTTAAAGAACTTTTATTAATTTTAACATAATTTTTACTCTTTTTCCCATTTAATAAACTTTTATTTAATTTTTCATCTTCTTCAATATTAACTTTACTATCTTTTTTAATTTTAGCTAATTTTAAAATTTTCATAATTAAAAAAACAGAATAATGTTCAGTTTCTGAAATTTGTTTATTTTTATGAATAATATTATGAACTTTTTTTTCTTTTGGAGAAAAAGTAACAAAAGAACCCATAGCAGCAATTAATGTAGAAGTAAGAATAGTACCACATAAAGCAGAAAAAAAAACAACAACTCTACCAAAATGAGTTGAAGGAAAAATATCACCATATCCAACTGTCATCATTGTTATTATTATTACCCAAAAAGTATCAGTGTAATCTTCAAAGTTTGGATTATTTATTGCATTTCCATTATATTTAAAATTTTTTTCTGGCTCAAAACCATATTCAAATGTTCTTAATAAAAAACCAAAAATTCCCACTAAACAAATAAATGATATTCCCATAAATATATATGTTGAATATTTAAATTGAGCTTTTATTATAAATGATGTTCCTATTGTTAATTTATGTTTAATTCCTATTTTATATACTTTATCAGATGACCATATTGTGAATGAGGTTATTACTTTTAATAAATAATAAAATTTTAATATATATAATAACATTATTAAAGAATCTAAAGAATAAATGTATGTTCCATTTAACATATTTCCATATATTATTTTATCATATCCAGGAGGAGAAAAAATTCCTAAAATAATCATTTCTAATAATAAATATTTCCATAATCCAGTTGTAAAAATTGAATCTTCATCACAAGCTTTATTATATGTTTTTAAAACATCTACTTCTAAATTATATTTATATATTAATAATATTTCTATTATTATTATTAATATTACACAAATCCAACGAAGACTTGTTACTACTTTATCACTTGAAAATTGGTTTTTATATATTATTGTTAAATTACAATTTGGATAACAATTTAAACCATAATATGGATATTTTATATCATTTGAATTTTCTAATATTTCCGAATTATTACCATAACCTCTTGTTAAAATTTGTGTTAAACAATCTAATATTATTTTTTTTGATTCTCCTCTTCCTGAAGAAATAAATTCTTCTATTTCTTCTTTTTTATTCATTTCTGAACATTTTTCTTTTTTTAAAGTGAAATAATTATTTGATGTGAAACCCAATATTATTTGAAATAATATTAACAATGATATTATTATATTTACTATTTTTATTTTTTTTCTTATTATTAATGCCATTACTGATACTAATTTATTTATTCCTTCTTTTAAATTTTTTTCTTCATTAAAATGAATTTTTTGTAATGTTTTTTCTTTTTCTCTTTTTTTCTGATTTATTTCATTTTCAAAAGCTACTAAATGAGATGTTATTGATTTTCTAGATTTAAAAATTGAATTATTCATTGTTGAATCATTCATTCTTTTATTTAAATTTTTTGAAAGAATTTTATTATTTATTATGTTTATTTTAAATGGAGGATTTTCCTTTTAAGTTAAATATTAATTATAAAAATAATATTGAAGAAGGAATTAAACCTCCTTTTAATTTTTCATTATTGACAGATTTAATTAAAGAGAAATTAAATTTGAAAAAAATATTTTTATTTTATTTTGATATAAATGGGATTGAAATAGAAATTAAAAATAATAATGATTATATAAATTTTATTGAATATTCAACGAATCAAAATGTAAAAGAAATAGAAATAATAATAAAAGAGAACAAAGAAAAGAAAAAGGACAATAAAAATGAAATAAAGAAAAATAAAAATATTTCATTAACATCTAATAATGAAATAGGAGACTTTTGTGAATATGATTATTTTGGTGATACTAGAAATAGAAAAGGAATGATTAATCAAGGTTATACTAAACATAATATTGGATTTAAAGAACAAAAAAGAATTTATTATATTAAAGAAAAAAAAGAAATGCAAAGAGAAATGCAAAGAAAAAAAAATAAAGAACAATTAATTGAAAAATTTGAGGAAGTTGAAGAAAATAGAAAGAGAAAATTAAAGGAATTTGGAAAGAAAAAAAAACATTAAAATATTCCCAAATTTATTTTAAAAATAATATTTTTATTTTTTTTATTATTTTGATTCTTTTAACTTATTTATTTCATTTTGTAAAGAAATAACAATTTGTTCTAAATTAGAAACTCTTTTTTTTAATGATTCAATTTCTTCATCTTTATTATTATTATTCTTATTATTATTATTGTTATTATCATTAATAATATTTTTTCCTTCATTTTCATTTGGAATTATTATTTCATTTTCACTTTTATTTTCTTCTTTGAAGTTTAAAGAAGAATTTTCATTTTCTTTTAATTGAATTTTATTTTTTGATTGATAAGAATTAATAGAATTTTTTAAACTTTTATTTTTTTCTTCATAATTTTTTTCATATTTATCAATATTAATAAGAGTATTATCAATATCATCTTTTATTTTAAAACCTTTATATATTTTTTTAATATTAGAAGGATAATAAATTAATTTCTTATTACATAAAGGACAAGTTTCTCCACAATTTTTACATATACATCTACTACATGATACACATTCATAAGGAGGAAAAGATATTTTTTTACAAATAATACATTCTATTAAAGGCCAATACAATTCAAATTTTTCTATATTTATTATTTTTTCTTTTTCTATTCCTCCATTTAATTTAATCATAATATTTAAATTTATTTTAAAATTTTAAATTTCATTCATTTAAAAATTCTATTATCTTTAATTATTATAAATTTATTAATTATATTTTAAAAAAATAATAAAATGGACTTTTTATCAAATGTAGATAAATTTGATGATGAAGAAAATTATCAAAGAAAAAAATCTAATGATAAAACTTTAGAAAAAAATGAAGAAGAAGAAACTTTAAAAAATAAAGAAGAATCAAAAGAAAATTTATCTAAATATACAGATTTATCTCCAATTCAATTTATAGAATGTATAGAACACAAATATAATTTATTTCTCCCATCATCAATTCAACAAGATAAAATAAATCAATTGCAAAAAAATAGAACATCTTCAACTATTCAATTTAAATTATTAGAATTTACTAAAAAAGAAAAAATATCTTCAAAATATTTTAATCAAAAAATAATATCATTATCAATTCAATCAAATAATATTTTATTTATAGGAGATACAGAAGGAATAACAAGAATGATTTCAATAGATAATGAAACAGAAATAAAAAGTTTTATAAATAATGATATTAGAGGAAAAAAAATAGGAGTAAGTTCAATTGATATTGTTACACAAAATACTTTTCTTGCAATTGGTTATGAAAATGGTTATATTAGTATTTTTGATATTGAACAAAATAAATTAATAATAAATATTAATAATGTTCATAAAAGTAAAATATTAGCTATTCAATTTTTATTTATTGACCCTAAAAAACAATATGAAATAATTTCAACTGATTTTGAAGGTTATGTTTATAAAATAAATGTTGCTTTAGGATATTTTACAAATTCAATTGAAAAGACTTTAATATATAAAAATAATTCTCCGACTTATGGAATAGATATATTTAAACCTTTTTCAAATAAAAATATTATGTTAAGTTCATTTTCAAATTATGATAGAGTTAGTGTTTATATAATAAAACCAGAAATAGAAGAATTATTCTCAGAAGATAAAAATACTAATATTATTAAAAATGAAGATATTTTACCTGATATTTCAATTGGATGGGGATGTGAACCTTTAATTGGAAAAGATGGTAATATATTAGGTGGAAATAATTTAGAAGATAATAATAAAAAAAATCAAATTTTAATTTGTGTTTCTTGGGATAAAATATTGAAATTTTATTCTATTGATGTTTTACCTGGGGAACAAGGTAATATTAATATTGCACTTCATGGAAAAAATTCCATAGGTTATTTAATTAATAATTCTCCTATTATTAGAATTGGATTTATTTCTCCTTCTATTATTTATTTTTTTGATAAAAACTTTAAAATTAAAATAATTAATACTGCTTATTGTATTTATGGGGATTATAATAATATTATTAATAATAATAATATTATTATTAATGAAAGAGCTTTTTTAGAAAAAGGATTTGTTGTTGATCCTAATATAAAGAAAATGAATTTATCAAATGAAAATGAAATGAAGAAAAAGAATTGTTATAGACAATTTATAAGAATGAGAAAAAAAAATATATTTTTAGGATGTGAAACTAGTTTTTATGTAGGAAAATTATTAAACTGTGAAGATTGTTTCAATGATTTAGAAAAAGAAAAAAAATGGTATGATATACTTTCACTTGGAATTGATATTATTCAAGGTAATATTACTTCATTTCCTGATGTTCCAATAAATGAAAAAGATAGAAAAGCAAAAATGAATCCTTTTTTACAAAATTTAATATTAAAATATATTGATAATTTCTTCAGAGAAATTAAAAATGATATTAAAAATAATATTGATAAAATATTAAATATAATATTTATTTCAATTGAATTTTGTGTTGAATGCAAAAATATTTCTTTTTTATTTAATAATATATCAAAAGTTTTTGATCAAAAAGGTTTAATAAGAGAATTTTATAAATGTATTGAACCATTTATCTTTAATGATAAAATGAGAGTTGAAAATATTTCTAATTCAATTCCTGAAATTTATGGTACTTATAAATTAAAGAAAGAATTAAATGTTTTTTCACATTTAATTATTCATTTAAATTATAAAAGTATTAATACTGAATTTATTAAAAGATGTTCTGTTGGTGATAGATTATTTTCTAGTATTATTTATTTATTTTCTAATGGAAAAAATTATAAAGATTTTTTTTTACCTGTTGTTAAAATTTTTAATGAATTTATTGAAAAAAATAAATTAAATAATAGACCTTATATTTCTTATTTTGATATTGTTCAAAAGTATAATTTAAATCAAATTGAATCTGAAAAAGAATTTATTGGACATAAATTATTATGGTATATTGATTTAGCTTTAAGTGGTAAAAAATTCTTTTTATATGGTTTTGATGATGAATATTTCTTTAAATTCGATGAAAAAAGTGAAAATTATGAAAAATTTATTTGTTTAATTTATATATTTTTATTAAGGAAAAATGTAGTGGAAAATTTACTTCTTTTTGATTCTTATAATTATTTAAATTTACTGGTTAAATTTTATTCAGATAAGAATTTAAATAATATTATTAAATCTCAAAATATTAAAGAAATAGAAAGTACATATGATGATTTATATAAAGAAATTTCAATTTATTTAGAAAATACTCAACCAAAAACTGAAAAAGAAACTGAATTAAAGAATATTGAGGATAAAGAAATAATAAAAGATAATTTGCCAAAAATAAATTATGATAATATTAAATCAATTTTACAATATATAATTTCAATAGGAAATAATTTCAGTAGGCATTATTATATAAAACATGATATTAATTGTTTTATTATTAAATTAATTACTATTTATGGATATGGGACAATTGATAATAAAAGTGTAATAGAATTTTTAAGTAATTTATTAAAATATTATGATGATTTAAAAGATTTAAAAATTGAAAAAGAAGATATTTTTAAAACTCATTTTGAAAGTAAAGAAAAAGATAAAAACTTATATAATAAAGAATTAGCTCAAACAATAGAAAAATTTGCTTATTCAGGATATAGATTTAATAATGATGATCTATTTAATTTAATTATTCTTTGCTCAAATCATAATTTTATTCAAACAAAAATAAAATTATTAGAAATTAAAAAAGATTATAATGAATGTTTAAATTTATTATTAGAAAATAGAAATGAAATAGAAACACATAAAATTTTTGAATGGATAAATTCAGTTTTTGAAAAATTTAATGAAAGAACAGATAAAAGTTTAAAACAACAAGATTTAGAAAATATTCAAGAAAGTGTTTTAAATAAAATAACTATATTAATAGATTTAAATGTAAATTTATCTTTAAAAATTATAGATTCTTGGTATGGAAATTCTCAAAAAATTTTAGTTTTAAAAAAATTAGAATCTTTACCAGAACTTCAATATAAATATTTAGAAAAAATATTATCTTTAGCTTTCGGAGGTTCAATTGGAAAAAATTCAAAAGTTGAAAATGATGATTTTCAAAGTGATTTAAATTCTTTATTATTAATGCAAATAGATTTATTAATCAAATTAAATAGAAAAGAAGAAATATTACCTAATATTAAAAAAAGACAAAGTTTTTATCCTTTAGATGATTGTTTAAAAAAATGTTTAGATAATAATATGATTGAAGAAAGTGTTTATTTATATCAAATTAAAGGAGATAATAATAATGCTTTTCATTTAATTAAAAATAATTTAATCAAAAGTTTTGATTTAGCAATTGAAAAAAAAGAAAATGAAAAAGAAAAAGAAAATTATTTAGAAGAATATTTAAATATTTTAAAAATTTGTACTCAAATATGTGAAAATAATTCAGATTCAGTAATTCAAAATCAAAATATTTCAGAAGAAAAAACAAAAGAATCTGAAAATTTATGGTATGAATTGTTAGATATAATATATGATTTATATAATAAAAGTAAAGGAGATAAAACTTTAGAAAATTTAATTAAATCAAGTATAGAAAATATATTAAAAAAAATGTGTTTATTTGTAAGTATAAATCAAATAATAGAAACAGTATCAGAAAAAAATCAAAATGCAGAATTTAAAGAATTTAAAGATTTATTAGTAAAAATGTTAAGAAGTTATGGTAACTTTTCTAAACTTTTAGGACATACAAAATTAATATTAAAAAAGCATATTGATGAAAATTTTGAAAATTTATATTTTGAAAGTAATAAAGGTAATTTATTTCCTCTTCAAAAATGTGATTCTTGTCAAAAGAAATTTGAATTATCTTCAATTGAAACTGTTTTTGCTTTTCATTGTGGACATAAATATCATAAGAAATGTACTGATAAAGATGAAAATGATAATCCTTCTTGTACTATTTGTAAAAGAAATGAAATTGAAAGTTTACTTTTAAGTCATAAGGTTAATTTTAGAAAAATGAGTGATAATGAAAATATTCAATTAGATTATTTAAAGGAACAAAATATTAAACAAAATCAAAGAAGTATTTATAGATTGAAAATATTTGAAAAAATTTTTAATGAGAAATACAGTGCTGTAAGTTTATTTTTTTTAATTTTTTTTAGTTTGATAATGGAATAAAAGAAATTTCAATGAAGAAGTAAAATATTATATTTATTAATAAAATTATTAAATTTATAATTTAATAATATTTAATTTAATATATTTAAATAATAATAAAATTTAAAATTAATTTAAATAAAAGAAATGAATCAATCACAAAGACACAATAATAAATTTCTTCATTTCACAAAATTAATGAAAAATAATAGTAAAGATGATAAAATAGTTATAACAAATTATTTAACAAAAAATCCAAAAAGTTGTAATGTAACTCCTATACCAAATAAAATAAAAAATACAAAATCATTTTATTCTAATGAAACAGTTTCAGAACTTAAATTACAAAACAAGAAATTAACAGAAAAAGTAAAAGAACTAAAATCTAAATTATTAGAATTAAATCATAAATTAAATCAATATAATAATATAACATATAGAAATAGAACGAATTTGAAAAATTCAAGTAATGAAGTGATAAATGTTACAGAAAATTCTCAAAGTTTAATTTCAAAAGATACAAATCATATAAAAACTAAAAAAAGAATTTCTTTTAATTTTACAGCTTATCCAACAACAGATAACTCAAATAATAGAATAAGTAGATCTTATACTAATTTTTCTTTTGGAAATAATGAAAATCAAGAATTTGAATTATTAATTCAAGATTTAGAAAAAAGAATTAATCAAACTAATCAAGTTATTCCTACTTTAATTCAAAAATATAAGAAATATAAAGAATATTATGAAAATATTAAGAAAGAAAATATTAAATTAAAAAAAGAAAATGAAGATTTTAAAATTACTTTACAAAATATTAGAAAAGAATTAATTATTTTTCAAGAACATAGTGTTAATAATCTTAATGAACAACAAAAGAAATTATGTTATTTAAATAATTATATTCTTAGTCAAAAAAAAGATTTTGATGATGAAAAAAAAAAATTAATTCATTCTCTTACAAGTTTAGCAGAAGAAAATAAAATTATTTCTGAAAGATTAATTCAATTATCTGAAAGAGATAAAAAAATTGATTTTTCTGATTTTACAAATAATCCTACTATTAATAATGATAATTTTATTTCTTTAGGAAATGAAGGAATTATTAATTTAAAAAAAAAATTGAATATTCAACAAAAAAAATATTAGTCAATTGATTAGTTTTTCATTGTTCAATTGTGATTTTAATACATTTATTATATATGAATAAATGGAAAAAATATTTGAATATGATTTTTAATAATAGTTTAATTTTTTCGCATAAAAAATTTTTAAAATAAAAATATTTAATCATTGATTTTTTCTATTTTAGATAAATAAACTTTTGCTCCTTGTTCATCACCATTTTCTTTTAATAATTCATACACAAATTTATATAATTCTTTTAAAACTAAAACTCCAAAAATATTATTATCTTTATGTTCTTTATAATAATTTTTTAAAGCATTTCCTAAATTTTCCATTGATTCCATATCTTCTTTTTCAATAATATATTCTTTTATTTTAATATTAGTTGGAATAATCATAGATATATTATTATTAATTTGAGTATTTTTTTGTTTAAATAAAGAAATTATTTCATAATATTCTGATTTATTTATTGTAACTTTATAAGAAAAAGTTTTACTTTTAATATATGTTTTATAAATAAAAAGAAAAGTAATTTCATTTCCTTTTTCATTTACTTTTTCAAAGTATTCAATATCAGAAATTAAACCATAAAAAAAGATAGAAGCATAATTTTTTTTATCAAACAATTTTGAAGGGACTAAAAGTAAATAATCGATTTCAGTAATAACCAAATAACAAAAAGGTTCATTAGCAAAATAATCTGTTTTAATTTTATATAAAGAATGTTCATCATTTAATAAAAAATCATTAACATTATATTGCATTAAATAACTATATTCTCCTGTTAAATATAATAATTGATATTCAGTAACACATTTAGAATATATTTCAACAAAATTTGGAATATTTTTAATTATTGATATTATTTTTTCAATTATTTCTTCATTGTTTTTTATAATCCAATTATCACATAAACAATTAAATAAATTTTTATTATTAAAAAGAGAAGGAAAAGAAAAAGTTGTTTTACATAAAATTATTGGAATTTTTTTACTATAAATAGGAAGTAAATAAATTTCAAAGTTTATTGGATATCTTCTTTTATTTAAATATGTTTGTTTTAATAAAGAAATATTTAATTGGATTGAATTTTCTTTATTATTATATATATAAGAAGTTTCAAATATTTTTTGGTCTATTTTAAATGAAATTTCTAATTTTATTATATTTCTAAATAATTTATTTTTTTATTTTTACCTGGTTCAAGTCTTGTTTGAAAATAACTAAATTCTTCTATTTGAAGTAAAGATGAATTTTCATTCATGAAATTAGTGTTTTTTTCTTTTATATTTAATTGGTTTTTCATTTTTAAAATTTAAATAAATAATTTATTTAAACAAGTTAAATATAACAGGATTTAAATATAATAATTTGCATAAAATATTTAATCAAAAATAAATATTAATAAAATATTTTATTTATTAAGATTTATTCATTTTATGGTTTCATCTTTTTGTCAATAAACTTTGCATTTATTTATATTTAACTTATAAAAAATAACAAATTATAAAAGAATATAATAAAAGTTATAAAAATAATTCATTAATTGTATAATTTGAATATGTAACAATTATGAAAATCAAAATATTAAAAAAATAAGAAAATATGATTCAATAATGTATAGATATCAATACATATAGATTTTTTTCAATAGATTTAGATTCAATCAAATGAATATTACATTATCAACAAGAGTTTATCATTTTTGGATTACAATTATATTTAAAAATTCCACTTCAATTTACAGATTCTTTAATTTTTCTGATTGTTATTTGATACTTAAAAAATAAAAAAAAATGTTAAAATTTTAAGTATCATAAATTATAAAATTTAAAAAAATATATATAATACAACCTAAATAAATCAATAATTAATCATCAAAAAAAAAAAGAGTCTTTATAAAAGCCTTTTTAATTTTATATTTATAATTTAATATTAGACAAATAATTTTGTCATATAGATTACATTTCAAAAATATAAAAAACTTTTAATGTTTAAAAAATAGCACATCCAGAACAACAAACAGCATCTTTTCCTTCATTATTATTTTTATCTTTAATTCTTTCTTCATCTCTATTAATATTATCATCTGAATCAAAATTACCTTTAGAAAACCCAGTATTTTTCTTTTTATTATTTTCATAATTATCATCAAATTCATCATTATTAATTCTATTTTTCACATTATTTTTATAATTTCTCTTATTACCATTAATATTCCCATTTAAATGATTTTCACTATTTCTTAAACTTAATCTATGATTATTATTCCTATATTTTAAATCTTCTTCAGTAGTCCAATCATAAATATAATCAAATTTAAAATGTTCTCTTTTTAAAACTCTTTGAAATCCTTCTCTTAAAATTTCATATTTAGGTTCTTCAGTATATTCTAAATTTTTACAATATTCAACATATCTTTCGAATTCAGAAGGAAAACCATAGCATAAATCATAAGAGGTAATTTCGATTTTTTTTTGCATAATTTTTTTATATCTTTCTTCTTTATTTTTAGCTTGTAAACCTTGCCAAGGTAAACTTCCTCTTAATAAATACATTAAAACATATCCAACCGCTTCTAAATCATCTCTTCTACTTTGTTCATATCCTTTTAAAGCATTTATTGATGCATATCTTGCAGTTCCTGTTAATTTTTTTTTATTATTCATTGGATATTGAATTAATGTAGAACTTGATCTATATTTTTTTGCTAAACCAAAATCTAATAAATATACATATTGACTATTCTTATTTAATCCCATTACAAAATTATCTGGTTTTATATCTCTATGTATTATATGTCTTTTATGAATATATTCTAATACATTTAACATTTGATATGCTAACATACATGTTGATTTAATTGAAAATTGTTTTAATTTTTGAAATATATCTTCTAAACTTTTATCTAATAATTCCATTACTAAAATATTATATTTTCCAGAATAACCATATGATTTTACATATGGTATATTTGGTCCTTCTAAATATTTCATTATTGCTGCTTCGCCTTCTAATAAATTTTGACCATTTCTATCTTCGAATTTTAATGCAAAGAAATTTCCATTATATTCTGCTTTGTATATCATTCCAAAAGAACCTTCTCCTAATTTTTTTATACATTTGTATTTGTTAAAAAATAACTTTGATTTTATATCGTTGTTTTCTGATTCTTCTTCTGAATTATTACTTCCTTTTGTTACTTTATTTTCTTCCATTTTAAAAAAGTTTTTTTTTGGTTTTTTGTTTTATTTTTTTTTGATTATAATTTTTTGGCTTATTATCAATAAAAGTTTTTTGGAAATAAAAAAATTTTATTAAATATTAATTTAGTTTGTTTTTAATTTTTTATTTGAAAAAATGTTTTTATCTTAGAAATAATTTTAGTGGCCTCAAATTTTATTTATGAAAATAATTACAAAAAAATTATATATTCTAATACTTTAAAACATTTTTCAGATGATAAACCAACAATAATTTATAAATAATCTTTTAAAAAAATTAATTCCTTGAATTTGTTTTCAATTATTTTTCTCAATTTTTAAAAATTCTCATTTATATATATTAATCAAATATTTCTAGAATAAAAATAATAAAATTTCAAATTTTATAATCATATGATATTCAATTCAATCTATTTTACTTCTTTTTTTAAAATATATTTTTAATATATTCTTCCTTTATTTTTAAATATCTTTTTATAAATAAAAAATAAATTTATCAATAAATTAAATAAGAAATTTATTTTTAAAAAATTAATATATAATTCTAACACACCCATTATTCATCCATAAAATATTACATAATATGAAAATAAATATCTACATATAGACAAAAGTGATATATAAAATATAACATATTAATTTAAAAATTTTTAAACCAAGGTTCATGAATAGCTCTTTGAGCATCAGTTAAAATCATATTAGGATTCTCATGAATAATTTCATTATATTTTAATATAGAATGTTTTTTATAAGAACCTTCAGTAATATTTTTAATATTTAAAATTTTAGGAAAATACTGCGGAACAAAATTTAAATATTCAACATCACTAAATTTAAATTTAAAGAAAAATTGATGGGATTGAATTAATTCAATTTTAGCTAATCTTTTAGAAAAGTTTTTTTCAAGCATTAAAGAAATTAGATTTTCAAAAGCTTTATTTTCAAAATTTAAAGGGAAATTTAATTTTTCATTAATAATAGAAAAATAAATACTCATTGGATCTTCTTTATTTCCTGAAAAAGGTAAATGTCCAATAACAAGTTCATACATAATAACAGCAGCTGACCAATAATCAATTTCAAATGAATATCCATCTCCTAAAATAACTTCAGGTGACATATAAAAAAAATCTTTTTCTATTATTGAATTTGTTTTATCTTTTATTATTTTTGAACATCTTAAATTATATAAACATAAATATCCATTTTCATTTATTATAAAATTTTCTGGTGTTATATCTCTGTGAACTATATTTTTCTTATGAAGATAATGTATTATTATTAATATTGTTGCAAAATAAAATTGAGTTTGTTTTATTGAAAATTGTTTGTGGTTTATATCTTTTATAAATACATCTAAAACTATTCCTGAAATAAATTCAAAAAGTAAAAATATATTATTTGAATCTTCTAAATGTTTTATATATTTAACTATTAAAGGATGATCTATTGTCGTTAATATTGTTTTATATAATTTAATTTTTTTAAATGTTTTATTCATTATAATTGAATTTTTAGGATAACTTTTTATTACATATTTTTTTCCATTTGTTTTTGAAATTACTAAAGAAACAGTTCTAATTATATTTGAATTTATATCAGATAAAAATTCTAAATCTTTTAATTCAATACTTTTATCAACTAAAGTTAAAGAATCTTTTAAATATGATGTTAACGTTGGTCCTAATGAATATCTAAATAAATTATTAAATATAAATAATAATTGACAATTTGTTTTTGCAAAAGTTGAAATTGAATAATGATCTTCATATAATAAATTTTGTCCTATACATTCACCTTCTCCAAATTCAATTACTGAATAATTTATTATATTATTATTTTCATCTGTTTCTACTTTTTCAACATTTACTTTTCCACTAATAATAAAATAAATTTTATCTCCTTTTTCATTTTTATTTGTTATTTTCTCATTTTCTTCAAATATTTTTACTTTCATTTTCTCAATTAAATCAGCTATTTTTTCAGTTGGTAATTTTCTTAAAAAATAATTTTTTTGTAAAATAGAAAATCTATAACAGTTAATTTTTAATTCTTCAAAATTTTTAACATTTAAATATTCTAAAAACATTTCAGTATCAGCAATACAAATTAAACTATCAGGATAAGCAATTAAATTATATTTTGCTTTTAAATTTCCTTTTAAAAATAAATTTTCTTCTAATAAAATTTCTCCTCTTTTTGAAACAATATCATTATTATCTTCATTAACTACATTTCCATCAATAAGAACATAAATTTTTTTAGAAATGATATTTCCTTGTTTTATTATTACTTCATTTTTAGAATAATTTTTCAAATCAAAAATAGGGAAAGTTCTATTTAAATATTCCATATCAACAAAATTAAAAAAATTACTTTTTGAAAAACTAAATTTAATAAATTGTTTACATAATTCACGTTTATAATTTTTTCCTAAAATATTTTCTAAAGTCTTAAAAGAAATAGAATAACAAACACAATTAGTTTTAGCAATAACATCTAAAGTTCTTTTTGAATTTCCAAAAATACTTCTTTCTCCAAAATTTTCTCCTTTATATAAAGTTCTTATTATTAAACTATTTTTAACACAAATAACTTCTCCTTCTTTAATTATATAAATACAATTTGCTTCATCTCCTTCTTTTGCAATTATTTGATTTTCTAAAAAAATTTCTTCATATAAAGAATTACATAATAAAGTTTGTTGATAAGAATCCATAATTTTAAAAACAGAAATTGATTTAATAAAGTTTTTATTTTCTACATAATTTTCTTTCATAGATTTATCAATTATTTTTTTAAAAGAATCTCTTTCTAAAATAAATAATTCACATTGAATTAAAGTTCTTATTGTTTCTAATCTTGGTTTTGAATTTAAAAGAGCTAATTCACCAAAGCTTTCTCCATTAGTTAATTTTTTTATTAAAATATCATCTATTAATAATTCTACAATTCCATTTTTTAATATATATAAAAATTGACTTTCATATCCTTGCATATATATTATTTTATTTGCTTTTATTTTTGCAAAGTGAATTTCATTTATTATTTCTTCTATAAACTTTTCTGAAAGAGTATTTATAAAAAAATAATTTGATAATGCTTTTCTTATTAATTTTATATCGTTCTCTGATTTTTGGAAATTTGCTATTATATCTAATTGACTTTTTTCGTTTTTAAATTTTAATAAATGCGTTGAAAATTTTTTTTTAAAATTATTATTTGTTTTTTGTACTGGAAGAGCAACTGATTTTGTTTTTGAATTTAAAAATTTATCTGAAAAGGAATTTTTATTTTTTAATTTTTTTAAAAAACCTAAAGTATTATTTTTATGAATATTACTTTCATCATCTTCAATATTATTTCTATTTAAAATATTATAATTTTTAGATAAATTTTGTATATTTGTATATTGTGATAAATCTACTTGTTGACATTTTTTACAATTATTACAATTTGCTCCCATTGTTATTATTTTCTTTTTATTTGGTTTTCTGAAAAAATAAATTAATTTATTTTTAAGGTATTAATCCATGAATGAAATTTCTTCCCAAAGAAAATTAAAGAATTGTGGCTTGAATAAAATTGATATTTTAAAAGAGAAAAACATGAAAAAAATTCTCAAAGGGAAATTGTACAATTTAATAAATAAAGCAATTATTATAAATGAAAGGAAAAATGATTCAAAGACAGATTCAAATAAAAGAATTCCAAAAATAAATTTAAAAAAAGATAAATTACCTTTTTTCGTTGTAAATAAAACTCCTAATTTAATTAAACAAGAAAAAATTTATCAGAAATGGGAAGATGAATATACTTTTCCTGAGGAATTTATAATTAAAAATTTTACAAAAGAAGAAATAGATATAATAAAATCAAATAAATCATTTTTTAAAGTAAAAACAAATAATTTAATGAAAAGAACATTATTAAATAAGAATTTAATCGATATTTTAGATGATGAAGAAAATATAAATAAGAATAGTTCTTCTCAAAATTTATTATATAATGTAAAAAAAAAAAGAAACAGAATTTCTTCAACAGATTTTTTTAAATTTCGAGAAAAAAAATTTTCTTTTTTTAGTGAAAGTACAAATAATTCAACAAGAGAAGAAATAAAACCATTAAAATTTGATTGTGTTAATAATAATAATAATAAATCAAAAAGAAATCTTGTTTTTTCTTTGTATATTAATAAAAATGGATTAAAAGATAATTGTAAAATAAATAAAACTCAATCTGATAATCAAATTTTTAAAAATAAAAGAGATATTAGAAATTATGATGAATTAATAAAAAAATATGAAAATAAAAGATTAGATTCTTTAAGTCAAAAATTTGAACAATTGATTAGAAAAAGAGATTTAAGTGAAGAAAGATTTTTGAAGATAAAAAAAGAAAATTTTATTGAAAAAAAAATAATGAATTCATTAAAAATATGCAAAAGACATTAATTAAGAATTATACTGATAAAAATATTTTTAATCAAAATATGAATTAATAATTAGGATTATTTATTCAATTTTTTGTTTTTATTAGAAAAAGATTATTTTTGTTTCTAATAGTTTCATTATCTATAAATAAATCATTTTATTTTTTCTTTAATATAATTAGTGTTTTTAATTATTTTTATAAATAAAAAAAATTATTTAAATATAATAATTAATTTATTTAAATTTTTTAAATTATTTTTTGAAATTTTATTTTTTTCTTAATATTTCTAAAATATAAAAAAATAAAATTGTAAAAACTTGACTGTCATATTTTTAAATGAGTAAAGAATTTAATGTTATTGGATTGTAAATAATATCTTATTTGAGAAGCTTTATCACCAGTAATATCACCATTTAATTTATCATTATTAATAATAATATTCATCATTCCATCAACATCTTTTGAAAAACCAGATTCATTTTGTTTAAATTCAATAATAATATCACTTAAATATCTTATATAATCAATTGTTGATTGTTCATTTAAATCTTTATTAACAGAATAAACTAAACTTATATTATTTTCACAAGAAAATTTAATTAATTTATTAATTTGATTAATATCATCATTTGTTTTATCCAAAATAATAATATTCTTATTTTTATTTTCTTTAAATTTATTAATTTGTTCTTTTAACAAAAGAATTAATTTATCATAATCAAAAGTAAAATTTTCTTGATTAAAAACATCATTTTTTTTTAAATAAATATGATTTTTAGCTTTTAAAATATTAAAAGAATTAGGAAAATTTTCGCTTAAAGGTAATTCAATATTTAACATTGAAATAAAAGCACTTTGAAAATCTACATAACAAAAATTATCCATATTTGTTAAATTAATTCCAAATTTTCTTCCAATTGTTGCATAATGATTAAGAGATTCTCTTTCACTTAATAAAATAACATTAATTTCATTTTTTAAATAATATGCTAATAATAAACATAAAAAAGGATTATTTGAAATTTTAGTTGACTCTTCAATTAAACTTAAATTATAATTATTTTTATCATTATTTTTTAAAGCAGATGTAAAGTTTGGTAAGAATTCATTTATTGTTTCCATAAACTTATAAATTACATTAAATTATAAATTATTAAATTTAAAATATAAAAGATGAATAATAAATTAGGAATTTATTTACCATTAAATAAAAATTTTATTTCTTTACCTAATCCTGCTGATAGACCAATTAATTTAAATAATATAAATAATACAATTAATAATAGTAGTACTATTAATAGAAATAAGAGTGATAAATTATCACATGAACAATTATTAAATATTAATGAATTAAATATAGACAATTATAAAAATAAATTATGTGAAATAGTATATTCAGAAGAAGAATATTTTGGAAATAAAAAAATTACATATGAACAATTATTAGATATTATAAATATTAAAGAACCATATCCAGAAAATAATTTTAGGAATTATAAATATATTAATTATAATCCTAATAATAATATTTTATTTTCATCAAATTTTGAAAGTGGAAATTTAAGAATGGCAATAAAGCATTCAGATAATGAATATGATTTAATAATAAGACCAGAGAATAATTCAACAAGAACATTTCAATGGTTTTATTTCTTAGTACAATTAAATCCAAATAATAATTATTTCAACGAGAAAAACATAATAAAATTTAATTTAATCAACCTAAGTAAAAAAACAATAATATTAAATGAACATGTAAGAGTATTATGTCATTACAATAATTATTGGTCAAGAGATACATTTAATGTTTATTTTTACCAAAATAATCTTCCTTGTTACAATGAAATTCAATCAAATATAAATATAAATTATAATTATAATTTCATTCCAATAAATACAAATAACCTAAATTTAATTAGTAATGAAATAAACAATGAAATAAATTCATTTAGTACATTAACATTTTCTTTTAATTTTTCTAAAATAGAAACTCAAGACAAATACATTTTTTTTTCCTATTGTTATCCATATACATATTCAAACTTATCTAATTTTTTAACTTCATTAACCTCAAATTCAAATTTTTTACGTTTTGAAGATATAGGACAGACTTTATTAGGAAATTCCCTTCAAATGTTAATAATAACAAATTTTAGAGATTCATTTGATATATTGGCAAAAAAACAATGTATATTACTAACAGGAAGAGTTCATCCTGGAGAAAGTAATAGTTCATATGTTATTCAAGGTTTAATTGAATTTTTATTATCTAATGATCCTATTGCTTTTAAATTAAGAAACATTTTTATTTTTAAAATTATACCAATGTTAAATCCAGATGGAGTTATTTTAGGAAATTTTAGATGTAATTTTAAAGGAATTGATTTAAATAGAATGTGGACTGAACAAAATATTGATATTTGCCCTACAATTTATTATGTTCATCAAATGATTGAAAAAACTTTAAATTCAAGAAAAATTTATTTTTTCTGTGATTTTCATGGACATTCTGTTAAACAAAATTTTTTTTTATATAGTTGTAAAGAAAAAAGAGAAAATAATAATAATTATGTTAAATATCATGAATTGGTTTTTACTAATATTTTTAATAGGGAAAATATTTATTTTGATAAAAAATCTTGTTATAATAAAATTCATCCTTCTAAAATGAAAACAGCAAGAGCTGTTATGAAATTGAAATATGGAATTGATTTAAGTTATTGTTTAGAAAGTTCTTTAGGTTCTATAAAATTACAAAAAGGATTGATTTACCCTTTTACTATTGAATTATATAAAAAAATTGGAAAAGATTTTTGTGTTTCTTTAAGTAAATTAATTAATACTAAAATTTATTTTGCTGTTTTAAATACTATTAGAATAGAAAAAAAAGATAAAGAATTCACTGGGAAAGATAAAAAGAAAAAAAATAAAAATAAAGAGAAAGATATTGTTTTACCATTAATTAGTAATGTTAATATTGTTAATAATAATAATTTTAATAATATTCCTATTTCACCTTTCACAAGAAATAAAAGTGAACATTCTATTAGAAGCAGTCATTATGGGAGAAAAAGTAATTTAAGTATTAATAAATAATAAATATTCAATTTATAAATTTAAAAATAATTAATTTATATTATAATAAGTATGTTTTAAATAATAATATTTTAATTTATTATTGTCATTAACATGTAATATTAGTATATAAATTATAAAATATTTTTTTCAATTATTTTCTTTATTCTTATTTTTAAAAAAAGATAAATTATGTGATTAAAAATATTATAAAAATTATTTAAATATAAATTAAATTTAGAATAATAGAAACAAAAAATTAATAATAGTTTTAGGGACATTATTACAAAAAAAATAGGTTTATTTTTAATCTTAATTCTTGGGTTAATAGACATAAAATTAATTTGGTGAATAATAACTATATTTATAAATTTAATTTCTAATATCTTTTCATTTCATATAATCGCAATATAAGAATTAATTATTCATATCTTCTTAGATTTTTTGATATTGTCTTTTAATTACAAAAAATTGAAACTTATAAACATCAATTTAAATTAAAATAATACCTTGATTTTATTTAAATTGTCTATTATTAGTTCAAATTTTGAATGAAAATACTTTTTTTTATTGAATTATTGTGTTTATCTTTATGTCAATTTTCTTTATATCTTCAACATATTATTATTAATAATGATAATGAGATTAATTTTGATTTATATAGTCAAAAAATTCCAGAAAATATTTCTAAAAAGGATATTTTTGATATTATTATTCATTCAGAAAATAATGAAGAACAAAATATAACTTTTAAATGTAGTTTATTTGGAAAAAATTCAATAAATTCTACTTCTATTAAATGTATTTTAAAAGATAAAATAATATTAAATGATGAAGGACCATTATATATTTCTAAAGAACATTTACAAAAAAGTTTTGGTTTCTATTATAATAAAAAATTTTTATATTTTACAATAGAAATAATAGAAGAATTTTATTTAGGGAAAATTTACATTTATAAAAACGAAAATAATGAAAATTTCCTTAAGGTTAATATAACTTATCAAAATTTTGAATATAACTATATTCCAATATCAATGGCATTAGATAATAATTATTTATATCCTACAATAATAGCAATTATCACAATGTTAAAAAATTCAAATCAAAGAACAAAATATAATTATTATATAATGCATTCTCCAGATTTTTCAGAAGAGAATAAAAATCTATTAATGAATATTGAAGAAGAATATAATAATTGTCACATATGTCTAATTAACATGGGTGAAAAATATAAAGAAGCCGCTCAAAATAAAAAAATTACAACTCCAACTTATTATAGATTATCTCTTCCTATTATTCTTCCATATTTAGATAAAATAATTTGGATTGATGGTGATACAATGACTTATACTGATTTAAAAGAATTATTTGATTTAGATATGAAACCTTTTTATTTTAAAGGAATATTAGATGAAACTCCGGAAGCAGTTGATCATATAACTTTTGAAAATGATCATGCAATTTGTGCAGGAGTAATGTTAATCAATTTAAAAGAATTAAGAAAGGATAATATGATAAATAAATTTGATGAATTTATAATAGAAAATAATCATAAATTAGTACAACATGATCAAACAACAATAAATTCATTATGTTACGATAAAATAGGAATTTTACCTCCTAAATTTGGTATATTTAATTATAATTGTTCTTTAACAGCAATAAATAATAATAAAAATTGTAGATATAAATATAAATATTCAAATAGTGAAATATTAGAAGCTTATAATTATCCTTCAATTTTACATTTAGTTTTTAAACCTTGGACATATCAATTTAAATATTTAGATATGAAATATTGGATGCTTAAAGATGGTCCTGATTGGTGGGATTATGTGAATCAAACTGGATTTTTAAAGCAAGTTATGAAAACTTATCCTAAACCTAATATATTTAAAAGAAATAAAAAGATAATTAAAAAGTTTCTCATCAAAAGTGGGTTATTTATTTTAATTTTAATTTTTCTTATTTTGATTTTAAAGTGTTTTAATTGTTTATAAAAAATTTTTTTTTTCATTTTTTTGAATTGTGATATAGTTTGAGTTTTTTCTTGATTATTTTTTCTGATTTTTTATTTATTTTTTGTTAATTTATTTTTTTAAATTTATAATTTATAATTTGAATGAAAGAAAATTCGAATTTTTTTGATAAAAATTCTGAAATAATTTCAAAATTAATATTAAATAAAATATTTTCTTTAGTAGAAACAGAAATAAAAAGGCATGAAACAGAAGAAAAAATTCCTTTATTTTGTTCAAATTATTTAATTGAATATTATATAAGACCATTAGTTTCATTAAGTAAATTCTTACTGATAAATAAAGATATAAAAAACATATATATAAATGATTTATTATTAGATTATACTCATTTAAAGCATTTTAATACATGGATTGAAATAAAAGAACCAAAAACTCCAATAAAAGAACGAGCAATGACTTCTCATTTAAGATTAAAAAGATTAGATAATGATTATGATTATGACTACAATAATATTTCTGTAAATAATAACAATTATGATGAATATAAAGGAATTCGTTTTGAAAAATTAGACATTCAAAAATTTGAAAATGTTAACTTATTAAAAAGATGTTATTCTCAAAATGATACTCCTATTAATAGTTTTAATTTAGTTCAAAAAAATACAAAATCTACTTTTAATACAAAGAGAAAGAAAAAGAATAATAATAATATAATGAATAATAATAAGAAAGATAGAAAAGAAAAAAAAGACTCAAAAAGTCAATTTTCAAGTAATTTTAAAGTTTATGATATTCCAAATTTTAAAAATATTCCTTTTGAAGAACCAAAAGATTATCAAAAATTAAGAGAAAGTTTTGAAAAAGATAAATTAAAAAAAATAGAAGAATTAAAGAAAGAAAAAGAAAAAGAAAAAAGAAGAAAATTAAGTATATTTAATTTAAACAAAAAAGATTTTGATTCAAAGAAATTTACTTTTGATTCAAATGGTCAAGTTATTCAATATCATCCATTTAAATTAGAATTAAATTCAAATGAATTATTAGAATCAAAATCAAAAATAAGTAAAAGTAAAATAGAAAATAATTTACCTCCAATTCCATCAAAAGAAAAGAAAAACACAAATAAATCTGTAAAAAATAAAAAGATTGAAGTAAAACATCATTATAAAGACTTTATTGAAAATTTCAAAAAAAAAAATACACCGATTACTCCTGCAGGTTCTAATTTTCTTATAATTAATCCTGAAATTGGAGTTATTATTCATGAAGAAAATAAAGAAAAAGGAGGTAATATGAATTTTGTTAGTAAATATAATAAAACTTCTTTACAAGAATATTCAAAATTAATTTCTGAAAATAAATATAATAATAATCATATTTCTTTTCAAAAAATTGTTAATGAATCTAATAAAAAAAAGAAAAATTTTAATAATCTTACTAACTCAAATAATAATAATTTAAATAGTAGTGATAATTTACTTGATTTTCATTCTTGTTCTTCTCAGAATAATATAAATGAGAATATTTCTTTTTCAAATAATCCTTTTATTAAAAATTTAAATCTTCTTTCTATTAATGTTTCAAATGATATTAGTAATTCTTTATTTTCAACAAGAAATAATCCTTTACTTAATCATAGTATTTCAACAATTTATAATGATAATACTAAATCTAATAATTATAATGATAATACTAATAATTATCATGAAGGAAGAATTTTTATTAAAGACACTTTTTATGAATTTAAAAAAAGTTTATTTGAAAATGATTCAGACATAAATTATTTAACAAATAATATAAATAATAATAATGATAATTGTAATAGTCAATTAACTAGAAATTATAGTTCTACTCCAGTAAATCCACTTAAAAATATTGTTAATATTAAAAAAAAAAAGAAAAAAAATAATAATAATAATATATTTAAAATACCTATTAGGAATAAAATATTAAATGAAAAAAATTTATCAACTTTTGAAACGATTAATAATTTTAATAAACA
>JAEEGK010003853.1_pt1 | contig 37074 bp, 34 predicted proteins | sample 8958771 | NCBI WGS metagenome assembly JAEEGK01 (sample SAMN16246547, study PRJNA631951) | gut metagenome | biome: gut microbiome; feature: rumen; material: SC-attached | host: Bos | place: Iran: Karaj | collected 2018-10 | reverse complement strand
CCGGAGCAGATTTGCGTCTGCGCGAGGCAAAAACGCAGAGCATCCTCTGTGGATGGTCGAGTATTTTAACGAAGTGCAGGCGGAAAGCTGCCCGTCAAAACCGGGTTCGTATAGGTTCCGTTTAAGTATACAATAACACAAAAAGTCATGTCAATACGCCGCCCCGGCTCCCGAAAGGGCCGGGGGCAAACACGATACCGGGCTTCGGAAGCTCCCGAAGCCCGGTATCGATATGCCGTTCAGCCCTTTATCGAGCCTATCATTACGCCCTTTACGAAATATTTCTGCACGAACGGATACATGCACAGTATCGGCAGGGTGGCGAATATGATCGTCGAATATTGCAGCAGCTTTTTGTACTCGCTGTAATTGCCCTGATCCGAAAGATTGAATTCATTCGTGCCCGAGCTCTGAACGATTATCTCTCTGAGGATAATCTGCAGCGGATACAGCGCTCTGTCGGTAAGATATATCTGCGCGGTGATGTATTCGTTCCACTTGCCCACGGCGTAAAACAGGGCTATGACCGCCATGGTCGCCTTCGCCAGCGGGAAGGATATTTTGAAGAGTATGGTCAGATGCCCCGCTCCGTCCAGCTGCGCGGATTCTTCAAGGCTGGCGGGGATAGCCTGGAAAGCCGTTCTGACGATTATCATGTTGAAAAAGCTCATCAGGCCCATAACGATCATTACCCATCTCGTGTTCACGATGCCGAGGGCTTTATTTATCATAAACGTCGGAACGATGCCGCCGGCGAAGAACATCGTTATGGTCATCATAATGACAAGATATTTCATCCACAGCGTGTTGCGGCGGGAAATGCAGTATCCGCCTATCGCGCTGAAAATCACGCTCAGCACCGTGCCGGTGCCCACGTAAAAGAAGGTATTCGCATAGCCCCTTATGAGCGAGCTGTTCGCCAGCACCGAGGAATATCCCTTCAGCGTGGCGCTGTGGGCGGCGTCGTACAGGGGCCAGAGTATTATCCCGCCCTTATACTGCGTCAGCAGCGTCGGGTTGCTGACCGATGCGAAAAGCACGTGCAGCAGCGGAGCGAGACATACGAACGCGATTATCACCATCAAAACGGTGTTGAATATCTTAAAGGCGATGCGGCCCGTGGTCTCTTTTATCCTCGTATTGCTTTTCTCGCTGATCTCCGCGAGCTTATCCGTCTTTGCCATGCTGTCTCCCTCCCTTTCAGAACAGGCTGGTCTCGGAATACCTGCGGCTCAGGCTGTTCGCTATGAACAGCAGCATCAGACTGACGAAGGAATTGAACAGGCCGACCGCAGTGGAATACCCGTAATCATGGTCAACGAACGCGCGTCTGTATACGAAGGACGAAATAACGTCGGAAACCTCGTAGGTTATCGGTCTGTAAAGGAGGATGATCTTTTCCATCGAGGTGTTGAGCAGGCTGCTGATGGTAAGTATCAGCATTATTATCACCGTCGGCGCTATGCTCGGCAGGGTGATGTGTATCGTCTGCTGCCACCTGCCCGCTCCGTCTATCTTGGCAGCCTCGTAAAGCTCCTGATCCACTCCCGACAGCGCCGCGAGATAAATTATCGAGCCGTAGCCGAGCCCCTGCCACGTGCCGCTCAGTACGTATATCGGTCTGAAGAAGGATTTTATGTTCAGCAGATCCGTATTGGCGAAATTCGTCGGCATGGACAGGCCGAAACTCTTCAAGTCGGTTTCCACCCTTATCCCCAGCTTCACCAGCATCGTCGTGATGGCGCCGTTGTAGGAGAAAAAGTCGATTATTATTCCGCAGATGACCACCGTGGATACGAAGTACGGCATATAGCTTATGGTCTGTATCACCTTCTTGAACATCTCGTTCTCTATCTCGTTGAGAAGAAGCGCGAAGATGATAGGCGCCGGGAAATTCACTATTATGGACAGTATGCTGAGAACGAGCGTATTGCGTATCGTTCTCCAAAGATAATAGCTCTGGAAGAAATCGGCAAAGTTTTTCAGGCCGACCCATTTGCTGAAAAGGAAGCCGCCTCTGGCGGAGTAATCCTCAAAGGCGAGCATATTGCCTATCATCGGCAGATAGTTCCAGATGATAAAGTAAACGAATATGGGCAGCGCCAGAAGATAGATCGGCCAATTATGCAGGAAATCCTTTTTTACTGTCCTCAGATTCATGCCGCGTGCTCCTTTGCCGTAAGATCGGCGCCGATGCGCGAAGGCTCGCCGCCGTGCCTGCGGGTTTATGCCTTTTCCCGATTTTACATAACGCTTTTATATGTATAATACCACATTATGACGAAATTTCAAGCGATTTTTTATCTATTTTTAAATATGTTATGACTTACATCAATGTCCGATTTTTATTATCATCACACAGTTGCCGTTTCGGACGCGGAACATAAAAAGCTCCTCGGGGATATATATTTCAATGGCAGGGTCCGTACCATCTCTTCAACCGAGGCCGATGCGATTTGAAAAAAATATCCTTTCTTCTCAAAAACACACTGCTCATCACCTCCGCCTCGCTGCTGATGCGCTCCGTTTCCCTGTTTTTTCAGACGCGGGTAGCGGGCATGACCGGCGCCGAGGGCATGGGGCTGCTTCAGCTGGTCATGTCGGTACAGGCTCTGGCGATAACCGTCGCTGCGTCGGGCATACGCTACAGCGCCGCGCGCCTTGTCTCCGAGGAGCTGGGATTGAACAGATACGGCGCCGCGCGCATCGTAATGAGGCGCTGCGTTATTTACGCCCTCCCGTTCGGTCTGACTTCCGGCTGCGCTCTTTATTTTCTCGCGGACGCGCTGAGCGTCTTTGCCGGCGACGAGCGGATCGCCCCCGCGCTCCGGCTGCTCGCGCCGGGCATGCCTTTTCTTTCGCTCAATTCCGTTTTCTGCGGCTACTTCGGCGCGGTGCGCAAACCGTGGAAGCTCTCTGCCGTGCAGCTGATCGAGCAGCTTTCCGGCATGGCGGCGGTCCTGATCTTCCTGCCCGCCGCGTCCGGACGCGGCGCGGGATACGCCTGTGCGGTCATATCCGGCTGTTTTTCCGCCTCGGACGCCGTTTCCTTTCTTGCTGCCCTCGCGCTTTTCATACCCGGCCGTCCGCGCGTCTCCGTGCGCGGAGCATCCGCGCGGGGCGTCTCTTCCCGTCTTCTGAAAACGTCGCTGCCCATCGCTCTGAGCTCATACGCGCGCACCGCCCTGTCCTCTCTGCGGCACATCACGGTGCCCTCCGCTCTGCGGCGTTCGGGAGCCTCCGCTTCGTCCGCGCTGTCGGTATACGGAACGGTGCACGGCATGGTCTTTCCCGTGATAACCTTTCCGCAGGCGTTATTTTATTCTCTGTCCGAGCTTCTCATCCCGGAGCTGACCGCCGCCCAGGTCCGCGGCGACATGCGCAGGTGCGAGCGCATCGTCGGCAGAGTGCTGTCCTGCGCTCTGATCTTTTCCGCCGCGTCTTCCGTTTTCTTCGCCGTATTCGGACCGCGGCTCGGCGAAGCGCTCTATAAGGGGCAGAACACGGGCGAATATATCCGCGTGATGGCGCCCCTGGCGGCTGTCATGTATCTTGACACCGTCACGGACGGGATGCTCAAGGGCTTCGGCCTCCAGCTCGATTCGATGTACATAAACATCGCCGACGCCGCGCTCAGTCTCGTTCTGATAACCGTCCTTATTCCCCTTGCCGGGATAAAGGCTTATATAGGCGTCATTTTTTTCAGCGAATGCTTCAATTTCCTTTTGAGCTTTATCCGGCTGTCCCGCGCCGTAAAGATACATATAGGATTGTAATATCCGTACATTTGGGGTATTATTACGTTGTTTCAAAGTATCGGAAGGGACCGGTGTGCATCATGAAAGTAATGATCCTCGACGGCAACAGCATCTTCAACCGAGCCTTTTACGGCATTCGCGCCCTTACCGCTCCCGACGGGCTGTATACCAACGCCGTATACGGCTTTATAAACATACTCAGAAAGCTCGTTTCCGAGGACGCTCCCGACGCGCTCTGCGTTGCCTTTGATCTCAAGGCGCCCACCTTCCGGCACAAAATGTATTCCGGCTACAAGGCCGACCGCAAGGGCATGCCCGACGAGATGGCACAGCAGCTTCCCTGGCTCAAGGACGTGCTTGACGCCATGAACATACCGCGCTATGAGCTCGAGGGCTATGAGGCGGACGATATCATCGGTACCGTATCGGCCGCATGCGAGGCCTCCGGCGACCTCTGCCTCATCGTCACGGGCGACCGCGACAGTCTTCAGCTCATCGGTCCGTCCACCCACGTCAAGCTGGTCTCGACAAAAGCGGGACGCAGCGAGACCGTCGAGTATGACGAGGCAGCTTTCGTCGAAAAATACGGTTTTCCTCCCCGCAGCCTCGTTGACTGCAAGGCGCTCATGGGCGACAGCTCCGACTCCATACCGGGGGTCGCCGGCATCGGCGAGAAAACCGCCGGCGAGCTCATCAGACGCTTCGTCACCCTGGACGCGGTATATGATAATTTGAACGACCCGTCCGTCAGGGCTTCCGTGCGCGAGAAGCTCGAGGCGGGGCGCGAGAGCGCCCGCATGTCCTATGCTCTCGCCGAGATCGACAGGGCCGCTCCCTTTGATTTTTCTCCCTCGGACGCTTTGGTCGCGCCTCCCGACAACGACAGGCTTTACGCGCTGTTTTCCCGGCTCGGCTTCAGCAAGCTCATTGAGGCCTATTCCCTTTCCGCTCCCGCCGCGTCCGCGCCGGCGGGAAGCTCCCCGAAGCTTGAATGGACCTCCGTCACCCCCGGGCAGGCGCTTGAAGCCTGCCGCGCCGCCGAAACGGTGTTCTTCTGCTGCGACAGCTCCTTCAGAGCCTTTGCTCTGATCGCGGACAGGCCCTGTCTCGTAAGCGAGCCGGACGAGGGATTTATAAAAGCCTTCTTCGCTCCGGGGATACGCAAGGCGGGCAGCGGAATAAAGGACCTCATGCGCGCGCTTGACCGCGAAGGCGTCGCCTTCGGCGATTTTGTATTCGACGCCGCCCTGGCGGCATACGTGCTCGATCCCTCGGAAACGGGATACGATCTCGTTCGCTGCGCCCGCAGACTGCTCGACCGCGATATACGCCCTCCCGTTTACGATGACGAGGGCGCGTTCGGTCTTTTGGACAGCTCCGAGGCCCTTGAAGCCCTTGAGGAGCACGCCGCCTGCATACGCGATATTTTCCGCTTCGCCGCTCCGCTCATCGACGAACAGGGCATGCGCTCGCTGTACTGCGATATAGAGCTGCCTCTTTGCCGCGTTCTCGCGGATATGGAACACCGCGGCTTCCTCGTCGACCGCGGCGCTCTGACCGGCTTCGGAATAAGTCTCGGTGAGGTCATCGACTCGCTGCGCGCCGAGATATACGAGCTTGCCGGCGGCGAATTCAACATCAATTCTCCCAAGCAGCTCGGAGAGCTGCTTTTCGACAGGCTCGGTCTTCCGCCGTACGGCAAGACCAAGTCGGGCTATTCCACCAATATCGACGTGCTCAACCGCCTGGCGGGAAAGCATCCGATCGTTTCCAAAATAATCGACTACCGCAAGTTCACCAAGCTGAAGTCCACGTATACCGACGGCCTTGCCCGCGTTATCGAGCCCGACGGCCGTATCAGGACGCATTTCAACATGACCGCCACCGCCACGGGCCGGCTTTCGTCCACGGAGCCCAACCTGCAGAATATCCCGGTGCGCACCGAGCTGGGAGGCGAGATGCGCAGGATGTTCGTCGCTCCGGAGGGCAGCGTGCTCGTCGACGCGGACTATTCGCAGATAGAGCTGCGCATACTTGCGCACATCTCCGGCGACGAGACCATGCGCGCCGCCTTCATCTCCGGCGAGGACATACACGCCGTGACGGCCTCTCAGGTCTTCGGCGTGCCTCCCGAGCAGGTTACAGGAGCCATGCGCAGCCGCGCCAAGGCCGTCAATTTCGGCATAGTCTACGGCATATCCGATTATTCTCTTTCTCAGGATATAGGCGTTACGCGCGCCGAGGCGAGAAAATATATAGACAGCTATCTTGAAAAATACAGCGGCGTCCGCGCCTACCTTTCCTCCGCCGTCGAGCAGGCCCGCGAAAAGGGCTACGCCTCCACCGTGTTCGGCCGCCGCCGCTATCTGCCCGATCTTAAGGACGGCAATTTCAACCGCCGTTCCTTCGCCGAGAGAGTCGCGATGAACATGCCCATCCAGGGCGCGGCGGCGGACATCATCAAGATAGCGATGGTCCGCATATACGACCGTTTTCTTGCCGAGGGCATGCGCTCGCGGCTCATACTGCAGGTACACGACGAGCTTATAGCCGAGTGTCCCGAGGCCGAGGCGGAAAAAGCCAAAGCCATACTTGTCGGGGAAATGGAAAACGCGGTCAGCTTCAGCGTTCCGCTCACCGTGGACGCGCATATCGGCCGCTCATGGTACGACGCGAAATGACGATAACGCGAATGGATCTGACCCACCTGCTCAGCGCGGTCGAGCTGGAAAAGGAATGCTTTTCCCTCCCATGGACCGCCGAAATGTTTCTCGCCGAGCTTTCCGACCCGCACTGCGTCTATTACGCCGCCGAGGAAAACGGAAAGCTTGCGGGCTATGCGGGCATGCAGTACGTTCTGGACGAGGGGTACATAAACAACGTCGCCGTCTCGCCGCAGTACAGGCGCCGGGGCGTCGCCTCCGCCCTCATGGACTGCCTGATAGCCTCCGCGCGGGAGCTTTCCCTCGCTTTTCTTACGCTCGAAGTACGCTGCGGCAACGCCCCGGCGATCTCGCTTTACGAAAAATACGGTTTTGAACGGGCGGGTCTTCGCCGCGGATATTACGACAAGCCCAGGGAAGACGCCCTGCTCATGACCCTTTATTTCGAACCGCATCCCGAAGAGAGGAAACAAAAATGATCATACTGTCAGCGGAATCATCCTGCGACGACACCTCCGTTGCCGTTACCGAAGACGGCAGGAAGGTCCTTTCCAACGCGGTATCGTCGCAGACGGATATACACGTGCTCTACGGCGGCGTAGTGCCCGAGCTCGCCTCCCGCAGCCACATCCGGGCGATCATGCCCCTTGCCGACCGGGCCATGGCGGAGGCCGGCGTCTCCAAAGCCGACGTCGACGCCGTCGCGGTGACCTATGCGCCCGGACTCATAGGCGCGGTCCTCGTGGGCGTCAACTTTGCCAAGGCGGCGGCTGCCGCGCTGAATGTCCCGCTCATCCCCGTCCATCATATCCGCGGACATATAGCCGCAAATTACATAGCGCATCCGTCCCTCTGCCCGCCCTTCGTATGTCTTGTCGCCTCCGGCGGCAGCAGCATGATAGTGGACGTGCGCGGTTATACCGATATGCGCGTTCTCGGCTCCACCCGCGACGACGCCGCCGGCGAATGCTTCGACAAGGCCGCCCGCGTGCTCGGCATAGGCTATCCCGGAGGCGCGCAGATCGACGCCCTTGCCCGGAGCGGCGATCCCTCGCGCTACAAACTGCCGCGCAGCAGGGTCGCGGGAAACCCGTATGATATATCCTTCTCCGGCCTCAAGACGGCCGTGGTCAACCTGGCGCACAACGCCGCGCAGAAGGGCGAGCGGCTCGATCTCAGCGACCTTGCGGCGTCGCTCTGCGCAGCCGTCAGCGATACTCTCGTTTCCCGCGCCATGGACGCCGCCCTTGAGCTGGGATACGGAAAGCTCGCTTTTGCCGGCGGAGTCGCGGCAAACTCGATGATACGCTCCCGCCTTTCCGAGGAATGCGGCAAAAACGGCGTCGAGCTGTTTCTCTCCCCCGCGGAGCTCTGCGGCGACAACGCCGCGATGATAGGCTGCCAGGGCTACTACGAATACCTTGCCGGGGTCACGGCGGACTCTTCTCTCAATGCCTACGCCACCATGTCCCCCGACAGCGGATATATTCATTACTGATTTTTTAACGGAGCCGCCGCAAAGTCCGAAAGCTTATGCGGCGGCCCCGTTTTTTTATGCCCGGCGCCCGATCATGATAACCGTTATGTCAACTTCAGCTCAGGACCCTTTTCATTTTTTTAAGGTCGATGCGCGCTGAAATCCACGTTTTTTCAGCTGATAAGCTCGAATTGGCGGGCTTTTTTCAAATGTTGACAACTATGTTGATAATGTGCATAACTATCCGTATATGTTTATTCACGTTTTTTTACGTCAACCGACGTTCTTCCGCATATTACGGTTGCATTTTACATTATTTTCCTCAGTCTCTTTAAAAAATCATCTTTTTTCGTAACAGTTTCGTCACATTTTTGAAGTGGATTTGTTTTTTTCTCCCGCGATCAGCTTCCGGCCGCAAAATATAACAATTTGTAATCAGTTTTTTCACCCGCTCTTCCTTGACAACTCTCCGCATTGTGTTATAATGGGCGAGATGTGTGCGGCGCTTTTTCTCCGCATGCATGCTGGTGTGGCTCAGTCGGTAGAGCAGCTGATTCGTAATCAGCAGGTCGCCGGTTCAAGTCCGGCCACCAGCTCCAACAAAAAAACGCCTTTTGTCTACCGGCAAAAGGCGTTTTTTTGAACGATGTTTGCCCTGTCGGGCAAATGATGTGTGCTTCGCATATGATGTTGCCTTTGGCAATGATGTGTGCCTGCGGGCACATAGGGCAAACATCGCATCATTGCGCCACGAAGTGACGCAACATCATTTCGGTGCCAGCCGATACATCATCAGCCGCTAAAGGCGGAAGCATCATTGCCATTTAATCACTTCTGACATATTATTGATATAGTCAACAGAAGGGATTTCCCGATATGAAAGAAAACAAACTGGCTGACCTGTCGATGGATTTCTCCGTGCAAATCATCAATCTTGTAAAAGAACTGAAAATGAAGCATGAATCCGTTATTTCCAACCAGATCGGTCGTTCCGGTACCTCTATCGGCGCAAATATTTATGAAGCTAACTACGCGCAGGGTAAAAAAGATTTTATCTCCAAGCTTGAAATAGCTTTGAAAGAAGCAAGCGAGACGGGATATTGGTTGGAGCTTCTGTATAGAACTGAGTATATCGACGAAATTGCCTATAAATCGTTAAGCGATCAATGCACGACGATCCGTGTAATGCTTATTGCTTCTTGCCGGACGGCGAAAGGAGCCAACACAAATGAAGAATGACGTCATCAACCATTACGACGCGTTGATTGATGAGGGAAATGATCCGTTTCGCGATCCGAAACCTTTAAAAGAATATATGAATCGTTGGGACGGAAAACAGTTTTTAGACTGTCTTTCATTAAACAAAAACAAAACTGTTCTGGAGATCGGCGTCGGTACGGGAAGGTTGGCTGCAAGGGTCGCTCCGTATTGTGAAAAATTCACGGGTATCGATATTTCCGGGAAAACTATCGAACGCGCAAAACAGAATCTTTCCGCATTCTCAAACATAACGCTAATTTTGGATGATTTTTACCGCCATACTTTTAGTGAGCAATTTGATATTATTTATTCGTCCTTGACTTTTATGCATTTCAAGGACAAACAAAAAGTTGTTGAGATAGTTTTCAGCATTTTGAAGCCTGAAGGTATATTTGTTCTTTCTATAGATAAAAACACAGATAACCATATCCAGTGCGGAGAAAGAATAGTAGAAATATTCCCCGATGATTTGCAAAGTATAACGGAACACATGAAAAGTGCCGGATTTGTTATCAAAGATGTCTTTGAAACAGATGCTTCGTATATTATAAGTGCTGCAAAATAATGGTGTCACTTAAACTTTTCTTACCTCGATTTTGGTCACTTATGCACGTCTTACACATGAAAGAAACCTGATTTGTCCGACAAATCAGGTTTCTTTCAGTTATATTCGCCTGCGGCGAGTGATGCGGAGGTATAACTTGAAAATCTTCCCTTGCTGTTTTGCTTGGCTTCCGGCGGCGCCGGGCGGTTGAAATACTCTGTTTTAATTGATATAATGATGCAGCGAAAAGCAAAACGCCGCTCAGCGGACAGGCCGTCGGGAGGAGAGGCATCATGGCCGTACTTAATCTTAAATCCTGTGAGATCACGGAGCTGGAATACAAAAAGAACATACGTCATAGCGGGCAGATCGCTCTCGAAACGAGCGTCGCGTATAACCTGCGGTTTGCTGACCGGGAGAAAACATGCATAGGCGAGTGCAGGATAGTCGTGCGCGACAAGGATCACGAGGATAAGATCCTCCTCAGGATCAATCACGTAGGGAAATTCATCCACGACGTCGGCGAGCTTACGCCCGAGCTCAAAAGGAAGTTTCACATTGAGACCGCAAAGGCTCTCTATCCGTTCTGGAACACCGCGCTGTCAAATCTCATAACGGTGACCGGTCTCCCGCCGATGGTGCTCCGTCCGCCGGAGATAGACGAGGAGGACGTCGTGCTGTTCCAGCTTCCCAAGAAAGACTGATCCATATTCGCAAAAACCGGGTTCGATATTAAATAAAAAGCAAAAAATGAACGGAGGATGACACATGAGTGGCAAATATGAGTCCATGAAGAAAGAGATACCCTTTCGCGGCAGAGACGGCATAGCAAAGCTCGGCGCGGTGCTTGAGGAGGATTTCTTCGGCTGGGACAGCTTTTCCGTGCGCTGCTGTCTTATAGACGGCTGCGGCATGATACCCGAGGAGACCGACAGGCAGCACACTCACGATTACGATCAGATACTGTGGTTCCTCAGCTCCGATCCGGACGACATGCTGCACCTCGGCGCCGAGGTGGAGATAGACCTCGGCGAAGAGTGCGTCCGCCATCGCTTTGCCACTCCGCACGCAATTACCGTCCCAAAGGGTACGCCGCACTTCTCTCCCATCGTCAAAAACGTCGAGCGTCCGTTCTTCTTTCTCTCCGTCAACTGCACCGGCAAAATGGCCGCCGCGGCGGCAAACACGTCCGCCGAGCCCGGGTCCGGACCCTGGGCCGGCTTCTTCGGCAAGTATTTCATGAACGTCCACGCCCTGAGCTTCGCCGCGACCGACCCCTATCACTACGGCTCTGAGCGTCAGCAGCCCCTCGGCGGTTACTCGACCTTCCTCGGAAGCAGCAATTCCCCCGTAAAGCTTACCATGGCCTGGTCCACCGTCTGCCGTCCCGGCTTCCTGGGACCCTGGGGTCCCGACGGGAAGCACCATCCCCACGCCCATCCGGACTACAACGAGGCTCTCATATTGCTCAGCACCGATCTTGACGACCTTACCGAGCTCCACGGCGAAGCGGACTTCTGCTGCGGTCCGGACGGGGATGAGCAGGAGCATTTTCTGCTCACCAGATCCACCTCCATGAATATGAGGGAAAACGCCGACCACCTGCCGCTGAACTTCCTGAAGGTCGACAGACCCATAATTTTTATCACGCTGAGCGCGCATTGACAACGCGCGGGCCGCTCCGGCGAGGAGCGCGCGCCCGCGGAGCGATCTCACACATACGAATTCCACGACATGATCATAATTTGAAAGCGAGGTTATTGCTTATGGATTTCGACATCAAGGGAAAGATCGAAGAGCTGGTCAAGAAGATCGGCGGGGACAAAAAGCTTTTAGAGAAGTTCACCAAGGATCCCGTCGGCGCCGTCAGGAGTCTGCTGGGAAGCGTCGACCTGTCCTCGGAACAGCTCGAGTCTCTGGCCGCGGGCGTCAAGGCCAAGCTCAATCTCGATCAGGCCGGGGATATCCTCGGAAAGTTGGGCGGTCTCCTCGGAAAGAAATAAGTCCCTGCTTTCCGAAAATCGCAGTCATGAGTCATGCCCGTCCCTTCCCGCTTTTTCACGCGGAAGGGACGGGCACTGTCGTTCTCTCGGCGCTCCGCCTCAGCCGGATCCGGCCTGCTCCGGCAGCTCGGGAAAAGGCGCATACCGTTCCCTCTCCCCGAATTCCGTCATATACGCCCAATACCGCTTCGGCATGTGTCCCGAGCGGCATCTCGGGTTATACCGTTCCTTTATGGCGGCAGTTTCATAAAAGCTCTGCCACAGGGCGCGGTAATTTTTTTCTTCGGCGGAGGCCGCGTCAAGCCGGAGCTCGTCCGTATATCCGATCCTGCTTTTCCCCTCGCCGCACAGGAGGAGCTCTCCCCGTCCTTCATCGTATATCGCCAGCCGTTCGTCCGGAAATCTGTCGCAAAAATACCGGGCAAGCAGCGGCAGCACGTGGTTTACGGGCTTTATAACGGATACGAGTACGCCTCCCATATCCGAAAACCTCACAAATCCCTTTAAGAGCTCCGCTTCGTTATTGAGATTTCTCACGGCTTTTATCATGTGCGCGACGTCCTCGGAGGTCAGCTCGCCGAGCAGGCTTTTTCCCCGCGCGAAGCTCTTTGAAACGAAGTCGAGTATCGCCGTCTCCCGGCGCTCCATGCAGGTAAGAAATACGCGCTTTATAAAAGCCAGCGTCCGGGCGCCCGTGCGCTCGCGTATGCGGCTTATCATTTTCTTGGACAGTCCGTTGTCGGTCTCGATGAATACCGTCGGAAAAAGCGTTTCCTGCAGTTCATCCGGAAGCAGGATCTCTTCCGGCCTTTCCCCGCGGCGCAGGCTTTCCCACACGCAGCACATCAGCCCGTCAAAGCTGCCGTCATAAACGTATATCACAGCTGTCCTGTCAGACATTTTCCGTATTCCTCCGAATCAAATAAGCTTAACTGTTCCGCCTGAGGCAGGCGTTCGCGAATTGCCGCGTTCGCGCTCATCAGCTCCCCGGCGATCACGTCGGGGCGCATATCCAGGCCGGGCAGGGCCTTTCCGCGGCAGGTTATGAAGTACTTTGCTCTTTTCAGAGTTACTCCGAGCTTTTTCAGGCCGTCAAAATCCAGCGACGCGCTTCGTCTTGCGGCAACGATCCTCCTCGCGCTTTTGACCCCTATCCCCGGTACCCTCAGCAGCATTTCATACGGCTCTTTGTTTACCTCCACCGGGAAATGCTCCATATGACCGAGCGCCCAGCTGCATTTCGGATCCATAAGCGTATTGAAGTACGGGTGCGCCTCGTCGAGTATCTCTTCGGCCGAAAAGCCGTAAAATCGCAGCAGCCAGTCGGCCTGATAGAGTCTGTGCTCGCGCAGCAGCGGCGGTCTCGTATCCGCCGACGGGAGCCCGCGCCCCTCCGCGACCGGTATATACGCCGAAAAGAACACCCTTTTCAGCCCGTATTTTTTATACAGTCCTTCCGCAAGGCCGAGTATCTGCCGATCGCTCTCCGGCGTAGCGCCGACGATCATCTGCGTGCTCTGCCCCGCCCTTGCGAAGCGGGGCGCGGCGCGGTATTTCACAAGGGCCTCGCTGTTCTCCCTTATGCCGTCGCTTATCGTCTTCATCGAGCCGAGGATGCCTTCTTTGGTCTTGTCCGGCGCCAGCAGTCTCAGACTCTTCTCGGAGGGCAGCTCTATGTTTACGCTCATCCTGTCGGCGAGCGTGCCGAGCTGCCCGATCAGCAGCGGATCCGTCCCCGGTATGGCCTTTGCGTGTATATATCCTCTGAACCCGTATTCCCCTCTGAGCAGCTTCAGTACGCCTATGATCTGCTCGGTGGTATGGTCCGGGCTGCGCATCACCGCCGAGCTGAGGAAAAGGCCCTCGATGTAGTTTCTCCGGTAAAACTGCATGGTCAGCTCCGCAAGCTCCCTCGGAGCAAAGGCCGCCCTCGGCACGTCGTTGCTGCGGCGGTTCACGCAGTAGGCGCAGTCATACACGCAGGCGTTGGTCATAAGGACCTTCAGAAGCGAAACGCATCTTCCGTCGGCCGTGAAGCTGTGACAGCAGCCGGCGGCCGAAACGCTGCCCGTATATCCTTTTTTTCCGCTTCTCTGAGCTCCGCTCGATGTGCACGCCACGTCATATTTCGCGGCGTCGGCCAATATTTTCAGCTTTTCTTCCGTATTCAACGTGCTCGCCGCTCCAATCGAACATTTGTTCTATGTGCTGATGATAGCACACTTCTCCCCGGATTGCAACAGGATTTTTCCGGCAAACGCAAAAAGGCAGACGCGCAAAACGCGTCTGCCCGAGGCATATGCTTTTTTTCAGCTGAGCTGCATGCCGAGCTCCTTCAGTCTGAGCTGGAGCCGGTCGGAAATGAGCGCGATGAACTCGCTGTTGGTGGGCTTTCCCTTTGTACCCGAGACGGTGTAGCCGAAATATTTTTGCAGGACCTCTATATCTCCCCTGTCCCACGCCACTTCGATCGCGTGGCGTATGGCGCGTTCCACGCGCGACGACGTAGTGCCGAATTTCTTTGCGACCATGGGATAGAGCGCCTTTGTAACGGCGTTTATCAGGTCCATGTCCTTAACCGTCAGCACAATGGCCTCTCTTATATACTGGTATCCCTTGATATGGGCGGGAATGCCTATCTCGTGGATCACCTCTGTCACCATCGCCTCTACCCGCTGCTCCGGCCTGATCTTTCCCGTATTCTGAAGGCTTACCATACCGCCGCCGGCGCTTGCCCGGCCGACGCTTCTTACGCGGTCAAAAAGCTCTTCGAAATCGCAGGGCTTTGAAATGAAATAATATGCCCCGAGGGCTGCCGCGTCGGCGACGATGCGCTGACTGCAGAAGGCCGAAAGGATTATGACCGCGGGATATCCGCCGCCGTTTCTGCTCAGACTTTTCAGTACTCCGTAACCGTCCGCCTTCGGCAGCACCATGTCCATCAGCAGGACGTCCGGGCGGAGCTCCGCGCACATTCTCAGCGCTTCCTCTCCGTCGCCTGCCGCGCCCAAAAGCTCGATACCCTCCTCGGCGGACGCCGCTTCACAGCAAAGTTTTCTGAAATCCTCGCTCGCATCCGCAATAATAAGCTTTACCGATTTGTCCAACTTTCATTTCCTCCGTTTGATAGATCGTATTGCAGCATTCGGCGGACTATTATTTATATTTCAAGCTCCCGAGCCTCGTTTGCGAATAACAATTTACCATAACTTGTCAATAAATGCAATAGTCATTTGGTAATTTATGTAATTTTTTACGGTGCTTCGCGATACGCGAAAAACAACGGGCGGGGAGTGCTCCTCCCCGCCCTCAAACGTGCGCATTGAAATATTACTTTGTCTCGAATTCCTTGAAATTTGACTCTACGAGCTCTTCCAGGCCGTTGACCGCGCTGATCTCATCGGTACCGTCCGCGCCGACGGTCACTTCGGTGCCCTTGACTATGCCGAGCGACAGAACGCCCAGCAGGCTCTTGGCATTTGCTCTGCGCTCTTCCTTTTCGATCCATACCGCGCATTTATACTCGTTGGCCTTCTGAACGAAAAAAGTAGCGGTCCTGGCATGAAGCCCAACTTCGTTGTTTACTACCATGGTTTTCGTATACATCAAAAGCACACCTTTCTTCAATAAAAAACATACGCGCTGACACAGCGATTTTAACAAAATAAGCGCGGTGCGTCAATAGTCAAACTTACTTATAAATATGTCATGAGCCGAATTGCTTTAAGCATTATGTCTTAAACTCGGCTATCGTTACTCCGCTTTCACCTTCTCCGTAACGTCCCAGGCGGAAGGATTTGACGGCCTTGTTTCTTTTCAGCGCGTCTCTTACCGCGCTGCGCAGAACGCCGGTGCCCTTTCCGTGTATTATCCTCACCGAATTGAGATTTGCCTGCATCGCGCCGTCAAGATAGCGTTCCAGCACGGAAACCGCCTCCTGAGCGTCCATTCCGCGCAGATCGACCTCCGGGCTTACCGAAAGCGTCCTCAGCTTCGCCTGAGATTTTTCCATATATTTGATTTTCTCGCTTTTGCGCCCTTCCAGCAGCCGTACTTCCCCGGGCGCGGCGGTAACGCGCATTATACCGGCCTGAAGCGTGAGCGTGCCGTCGTCGGCGACGGATATGACCTCCGCCTGTTTTCCTATCCGTATAAGCTCCACGGCGTCTCCGGCCTTTATCGGCCTTGTGTTTTCCGCCTGCGGCGGTTCTTCTTCATCGCGTATGCCGAGAGCGTCCTGAGCGGAATTGAGTTTTTTTACAAGCTCCACTCTCGCTTCGTTTATCTGTCGGGCGTTCTCTGCGTCCGCCGCCCGTTTGCGCATTTCGTTAAGCTCGCCGAACACCTCTTCCGAAACGCGCCTTGCCTCCTGCAGGAGCATGTCCGCGTCTCTTCTCGCCTTCGCTCCGGCCTTTTCTTTCTCCGCCTCGAGCTTTTTTCTGAGCTCCGCCGCGGCCTTGGCGTCCTGCTCGGCGGCAGTTCTCAGTCTTTGAAGCTCAAGCTGTTCCTTCTCCATTTTCTGCCGTTCCTGCTGCAGCACGGCCAGCACCTGCTCGAAATCGGCGCTTCCGCTGTCCAGCCTCGCCCTTGCGTCGTCAATGATGCTTTCGTCAAGGCCGAGCCTTCTTGATATCTCGAAGGCGTTGGATTTGCCGGGTATGCCCATGAGCAGTCTGTACGTCGGTCTGAGGGTTTCCACGTCGAATTCGCAGGAGGCGTTCATCACCCCGTCGGCCGAAGTCGCGTAAATCTTGAGCTCGGCGTAGTGAGTCGTCGCGGCTATCCTCGCGCCTTTCGCGCGGGCGTACTCGATAACGGAAATAGCCAGCGCGGCGCCCTCGGCGGGGTCCGTACCCGCTCCGAGCTCGTCGAAAAGCACCAGCGTATCCTCATCTGTCTCGGCGAGCATGCCGACTATGTTGCGCATATGCGAGGAAAAGGTCGAGAGAGACTGTTCTATGCTCTGCTCGTCGCCTATATCCGCGAATATTTTTTTGAATACCGGGACGCTGCTGCCGTATTCGGCGGGTATGTGAAGACCGCAGGCCGCCATGACGCAGTGCAGGCCGAGCGTTTTCAGGCTGACGGTCTTTCCGCCCGTATTCGGGCCGGTGATTATCAGCGTGTCAAAATCGTCTCCGACGGCGATGTCTATCGGAACGGCTCTGCGGACGTCTATGAGCGGATGCCGCGCGCGCTTCAGTTTCACCGCTCCGCGCTCGTTTATCTCGGGCGCGTCCGCCTTCATGCGGTACGACAGTCTCGCCTTGGCGAATATCAGATCCAGCTTAACCAGCACGTTGAAATCGCAGACTATGTCCTCCTCGAACGAGGCTGCCTCCGCCGACAGCTCCATCAGTATGCGTTCGATCTCCTTTTTTTCCTTTGCCTGAAGCTCGCGTATCTCGTTGTTCGCCTGCACTACCTGCATCGGCTCTATGAACACCGTCTGCCCGCTCCCGGATATATCGTGGACGAGGCCGTTTATCACGCCCTTGTGTTCGGCCTTTACGGGAACGACGTATCTGTCCGCCCTCATCGTTATTATCGGGTCCTGCAGCGCCTTCGCGTAGGTCGGAGAGCTTATTATCTTCTGCAGCACGTCGCGTATCCGCGCGTTGGCCGCTCTCATATGCCGTCTTATCGACGCGAGCTCGGAGCTTGCCGCGTCGGCTATCTCGTCCTCTCCGCTTATGGACGAGCTTATCTTTTCCTCGAGGAATTTATTCGCCGTCAGCGAGGCGAAAAGTCCCTTCAGGCTGCCGCTCTCGTCTCCGGACCATGCCTTGAGCCGTCTCGCGGCGCGCAGGAGCTCGGCTATGTCGAGCAGCTCGCGGGTATTCAGCATGCCGCCCATTCTTGCCCGCATGAGCGACGCGCACACGTCGCGTATCGACGACAGCGGAGGCGTGCCCTTCAGAGATATGAGCCGCTTTGCGTCTCCCGTCTCTTCAAGCCTGCTCCTTATCTCGAATATCTCGCTGCTCGGGAGCAGCGCCCCCGCCATGTCGGCCGCGCTTTGACACACCGTTTCCTCCGCGAGCATGCTCAGAACGGCGGGCAGTTCGAGTATTTTCAGTGATTTTTCGTACAGTTCCATTATTTTATTCCCTTGTAATATGTCAGCGACGCGAAGCTTCTTTCAAGCTGCTCCCTCACGTAGGCTTCCGCCGCCGCTTCGAGGCGTTTGAGCGGCGCGTCCCCGAGCAGGAAGGAAAACTCCTTTCCGTCCTTCGCGAGCACTATGTGCCGCATGGCCTTCAGCGAGGCGCCGCAGAGCTTTCGCGGCGCGAGAGCGTGCTTTTCCGCGCACGCGGCGCAGTACAGCTCTCCTCCGCGCAGATCGAGGACGGGCTCGTCCGTATCCTCCGCGCCGCAGCCGGCGCAGCGTTCAAGCTCCGGCCTGTATCCGAGCAGAGACATGAGTCTGAGCTCAAACGTGCTTTTAATCAGCGCGCGTTCCTTTTTCCCTTCGCTCAGCAGCCACAGGGCCCTCAGTCCGAGGGCGAGTATCTCCGGCTCGTCCACGCTTTCCTGACATACCGTGTCCAGCAGCTCCAGGAAATACGCTCCGAGAGCAAAGGCCGCCAGATCCTCGGTAAGTCCGTCGAAAAGCTCTATGGTGTTGGCGTCGTTAAGGTACCACCGGTCGCGGCTTTGCGAAAGCGTCATTTCGGAAAAAGCGAAAAGCCGGCTCGCCGCGGCGGTACGGCTGCCCTTGCGTCCCGCTCCCCTTGCGGAAACGGGTATCTTTCCCATACTGTCCGTCAGCACGGTAAGCATACGGCTGCTTTCCTTATACTCTACCTGGTGCAGCACCAGCCCCCGCACTACCGCGGTATTACTCATTGTACCCGAAGTTGCGCAGCATAGCGCCGCTGTCGCGCCAGTTTTCCTTCACCTTGACCCAGCTTTGCAGATAAATCTTCGTTCCCATATAGCGTTCCGCGTCGCGCCGGGCAAGCTCGCCTATTTTTTTCAGCATGGCGCCGTTTTTGCCTATTATTATCCGCTTGTGCCCGGCCTTCTCGCAGTATATCGTCACGTCAAGATCTATGATGCCGCTGTCCTCCCGCTCCGAGAACTTCGTTACCTCCACGGCCGTGCCGTGGGGTATTTCGTGCTCGAGGCAGTACAGCAGCTTTTCTCTCACGATCTCCGCGATGATCTGACGGTCCGGCTGATCGGTGACCATATCCTCCGGGAACAGGGCCGGTCCGTCCTGCGCGTACTTCATCAGCTCGTCCATCAGCTCGTCGAAGCCCTCTCCCGTCGCCGCGGAAATGGGGATGAGCTGTTCGAAATCGTATGCTTTGGAATAAACGTCCATCACCGCGAGCAGGCTTTCCCTGCTTACGGTGTCTATCTTGTTTATTACCAGTATGGCCGGCAGCCCCGACGCGCGTATCATCGAAATGAGCCCGCTTTCCTGCTGTCCTACGTTGGCTATGGGCTCGACCATCATCAGTATGGCGTCGCCGCCGTCTCCCACGCTGTTTTTCACGACCTTGACCATGTATTCGTCCAGGGCGTTTTTCGGCTTATGGTAGCCAGGGGTGTCCAGGAAAACGAGCTGCGCGCCGCCGCGGCTGCACACCGCGTATATGCGTCCGCGCGTAGTCTGCGGCTTATTGCTGACTATCGCTATCTTCTCCCCCGCTATCCTGTTGGCAAGCGTGGATTTCCCCGTATTCGGTCTGCCCACGATGGTGAATACCGCTGTTTTCGTAACGTTCATTTTTCTCTGCCCTCAGATCCCCATGATCTTCATTATTTCTTCTTCGCGCGAACGCATGAGCTTCTTGTTTTCTCCCTCGTCCTCGTGGTCGTAGCCGAGGAGATGAAGCATGCTGTGGACGGTAAGATATGCCGTTTCGCGCTTTTCTCCGTGTCCGTATTCCTCGCCCTGGCTGCGTACTCTGTCCATATTCAGGGCCATGTCCCCCAGCGGCATAAAGCGGCTGAGCGGGTCGGTCTGTCCGTCCTCCGGGTCGAAGGCGCCCGGGGTGAATTCAAACATGGGAAAGGACAGCACGTCCGTCGCCTTGTCCACGCCCCGCATATTTCTGTTTATCTCGCGTATGCCCTCGCTGTCCGTGAGCAGTACGTTTATCTCGCACCGGACGCGGACGTTTTCGGCCTTGAGAGCCGCGGCGATGCTTTTCCTTATCAGTCTGATGCACGCGCGCTCCCGCCTCACCGCGCCGCCGATAATGATCCTGTGCCTCATCTGTGTCTTCTCGCCCCCGGCGCGCCGCGCTCCGACGGCAGCGATTTTTCGTATTTTTCATACGCCTCAATGATCTTCTGGACGAGGACGTGCCTTACCACGTCGTCCCCGGTAAGGCGGCATATCTCGATATCGTCGATATTCCTGAGTATGTTCATTACTTCCTTCAGACCGCTCACCTTGTCCTGCGGCAGGTCTATCTGCGTTATATCTCCGGTTATTACGGCTTTTGAGCCGAAGCCTATCCTCGTAAGGAACATTTTCATCTGCTCCCGGGAGGTGTTCTGCGCTTCGTCGAGGATGATGAAGGAATCGTCGAGGGTCCTGCCGCGCATGTATGCCAGCGGCGCGACCTCGATATTGCCCTTTTCAAGATATTTCGCGTACGTCTCCGCTCCGAGCATGTCGAAAAGCGCGTCGTTGAGCGGTCTGAGATACGGGTCGACCTTGTTCTGCAGATCTCCCGGCAGGAAGCCGAGCTTTTCTCCCGCTTCGACCGCGGGGCGGGTAAGGATGATGCGGTTTACCTGCTTTGCCCGGAAGGCCGTCACCGCGCAGGCCACCGCGAGATAGGTCTTTCCCGTGCCGGCCGGGCCTACCGCGAGAGTGACCGTGTTGTTTTTTACGGCGTCTATATACGTCTTCTGCCCGAGAGTCTTCGCCTTGATGGCGCGGCCCTTCGCCGTTATGCATACCACGTCGTCGGCCATGGCGGAGATCTTATCCGTTTTCCCCTCGCACGCGAGCTTGAGGACGTATCTCACGGACTGCGGCGTGATCGTCTCGCCTCTCGACGCGAGGCTTATCAGCCCGTTGATGGCGCGCTCCGCGTAAAGCAGGGCTTCCCCGTCGCCGGAAACGTGTATCTCCGCGTCTCTGTCCACTATCCTTACGTTCAGCTCTTCCTCGATCAGCTTCAGATTTTCGTCAAAAGAGCCGAATACGTTTATCAGGTTTTCCATTCTTTCGATCCCGATGGTTATTTCGCTCATCTTCCGTTTTCTCTCCGGTTTCGTATTTCACGGCGGCGGAGCAGGAGCGCACGCCCTTCTCCGTTCTCCGCGGCGCGTTCATTTCATGAAGCTTGCCTCGCCTATCTGTTCCAGGCACTCGGCCGTCAGCATGACCTTTATCGCTCCGTCCTCCGTCAGCGTTTCAAAGACGGTCTGCGTGACCTCCGCGCCTCCGGTACGCCCGCTCAGCTCCGCGAGAAGCCTTTGCCCGAGCATGGCCTCCGCCTGCCCGGCGTCGGTTTCGGAGCTTATGGGTTCGTACTCGAGATACTCGTCTTTTGTTATCGAGAACGGCAGCGCCATGCCGAGAAGCTCCGTTCTCTTTTCCGACGTCATTTTATCATAAAACGCATACGGAATTCCACTGTCAAAAAACAAATTGATACGCAAATCGCATATTTTGACGCTTACGGCGGTCCGTTTCCTCCCGGTGTAGCTTTTTTCGTAATGCCCGGCGGGCGTCTGCGCGCCGAGACGGTACCATGTCCTCGCCCACACGTCCCCCAAAGCTCTTACTCTCCGCGTTTCCCCCTGCAGATCCGTAAGCTCTCCGCTTATGAGCTTCTGTCCCGCGAGCACCATATCCCCTTTTTTCACGAGCGCCCTGCCTTCGAGCGCCGCTATATTTTCTATCATACCCGTTTTGGAGGCCGTGATATCCGCTGCGTCGCTCCCGCGTATCAGCTCCGGCCTCGGTCTGCGCTCCCTTACGATGACCTCGGCTCTGCTCCCGTTGACGCGCACGGTAAGCCAGCTCAGCTCTCTTATCCTTTCGAGCATCAGGCTCCTTATTCTCCGGTTGTCTATCCGCGTACCGTTTTCCCCTACGCCCACTCCGAGCTGCCGGAGCTGTTCGAGTATCTGCGCCGAGCTCACTTTATCATTGCCGCTCACTTTTATTTCCCATATGACGTTCGACATATGGAATACCCATATCAGCAGCGCCAAAGACATGCCCAGGAGCACGTAACGCTTCTTCAGGCGTCCCGGAAGCGTGAACAGGCCGCTTTTCCCAAGCGTTTTCAGCCGCATACCGCTCTCCGCCGCCGCTTCCCGGGCGCGTTTAAGGTCCGGGCGGTTTACCGTCAGCCGGACGCCGCCGTCCTCGGACGCCGCGTTCCGGAAGCCGATCTGCCTTCGGGACAGCTCATTGAGGAACGCTTCCGTCCTCTCTCCCTCCGCCCTCAGGCGGACGGCCTGTGTCAAAAGATCGGATATTTTCATTTATCTGCCCAGTTCTATCCCGTCTATCCGGCCGTCGATCAGTATTTCGTCGTCCGTCATCGTCCGCAGCGTCAGGGCTTCTCCTCTTATTATGATGTCCGCGCCCGCGCCCTTCACCGTTATCAGCTCCGGGGAATAATGCGCAATGCCCCGATGCTGCTCCACCTTCACTTCGCTCCCGCCCGTCATTTCCACTCTGTACGCGCCCGCCGCATATTCCAGCGGAAGGTCAAGCATTTTCCCCGCCTTTTCGATAATGTTCAATCCAGCCTTCCTCCCTCCCGCGGTCTTCCACATACCCGCGCGTCGGTTTTCATATCAATTAATACTCTTTTTCGGGGAGTGTTATTATGCCGAAGGAAAAATTTTACGGTCTTCTGAAAACGCTCGGAGTATCGGCCGCCGCCGTCCTGCTGGTCGTCTTTCCGCGGGAGTGCTCCGCGGCCGCATGCGACGCGCTCTCGCTCTGTCTCACGCGGCTGACCCCCTCGATGTTTCCCTTTTTCGTATTGTCTCCCATGCTGAGACTTCCCGAGCGTCCCTTTCGTTTTCTTGCGGAAAAAGTCTTCCGCGTAAACGGCGGCTGCGTCCCGGCATATCTTATCGGCCTGTTCGGCGGATACCCCGTGGGCGCCGCGGCCGTCTGCGGGCTTTATTCGGACGGCGCGTGCTCAAAGGACGAAGCCGAACGGCTCCTCACCTTCTGCTGCTGCGCCTCCCCCTCTTTTGTTTTCGGATTTCTGTCGGCGGCGGTGCTGCGCAGCGTCAGATACTCCGTCCTGCTGTATGCCGCGCATCTTTTTGCTTCCGCTTCGGCCGGGTTCGTATTCGGCCTCGGGCACGCCCCGTCCGCCGGGACGTCCCGCACGCCGCCGCCGGACCGCGGCTTTGCCGCCTGCGTAAAGTCCGCCGTTTCCTCAATGGCCTCTGTATGCGCTTACGTCGTTTTCACTTCGGTGTTCGTCCGGCTGCTCCCGTTCCGCTCCTCTCTTTCCGTCGGCCTGCTGGAGCTGAGCTCGGGCCTGTCCCTGCTCGGCGGCGCTTCTCCCGTCTCTCTGTGCACGGCGGCCTTTCTTATGGGCTGGGGAGGACTTTCAGTTCACTGCCAGGTAAGCTCGTTCGCGTCCCGGCACGGGCTGTCTTTGAGGCGCTATTACGCCGCCCGGGCGCTGAGCGGACTTCTCGGAGCCGCCGTGATGTTCGTGATATGCAAAATAATGTGGAAATAAGTCGCGATATGCGCTATAATGACCGCAGAGCGGCCCTTATACGTTTTGACTGCACGAGCGCCTCACCGCAAAGCGGTCATTGCGCGGCCCAATCGGCGCGGCCGATATACGCCCGCCCGCGGCGTCAAAAGACATATGATACGGAGATGTTTGCTGTGCTTTTCAGAAAAGAGATCGAGCCCTCATGCTCTTATTGCGCAAATTCCTCGGTCATCGACGAGGACACTATGATATGCGTCCGCAAGGGCATCACCTCCCCCTGGCAGAGATGCGAAAGATTTCAGTACGATCCCCTGAAGCGCGTCCCCGATCCCCCCAGGGAGCCCGCGGATATACCCGTCGATACGGAAAATTTCGATGAGTTTTAAACATATCTTGAATTTTTCCGCCTGCGGTGCTACACTGTTTTAAATATACCGCGCCGTGCCGCGGACATACTGTTTTCAGCGAAGTGGAGTTGATTTACCCAAATGGATGACATACCCCGAAGTATCCTGATCCCGGTTTTCATCGTTTTAGGCGGCTGTTTTGCCGGCTCGGAGACCGCGATATCCTACTGCAACAAAATGCGCATGAAAAAGCGCGCCGACGAAGGTGACGCCGGTGCACGCCGCGTTGTCAGTATACTCGACAGGTTTGACAAGGCGCTGTCCACCATTCTGACATGCACCAATCTGTGCTATGTCTTCGCCTCATCCTTTGCCGCCGTGCTTGCCGTCCGTCATTTCGGCAGTGTGGGAGCGCTTGTCTCCACGGCAATAATGACCGTCTTGATTTTTTTCTTTGCGGAAACCATACCAAAGAACATAGCGCGCGCCAACAGCGACGCTTACGCCTCTGTCTGCGCCGTTCCGCTGTCGGTGCTCATGGCGGTGCTCACGCCCGTGACCTTCGTCTTTTCCCTTTTCGGCAGCATTGCGAAGAGGCTCCTGCCTCAGGTCGAAGAGCAGCCGAGCCTGACCGAGGACGAGTTTTCCACCATAATAGACAACATTGAGGACGAGGGCCTCATCAAGCACGACGAGAGCGAGCTGATAAAGTCCGCCATCGAATTTTCCGATACCCGCGCCTGCGAGATCATGACGCCGGTAAACGAAATGCTTGCCGTATCCATAAACGAGACCCCCGAAAAGCTGCGCGAGACAGTGCTCAACGAAAAGTATTCCCGTCTCCCCGTATACGCCGGGACCCGCGACCGCATAGTGGGCGTTCTGCAGGCTCACGAGGTGCTTTCAAGCATTCTCGAGGGAAAAACTCCCGAGATCGGCTCGGTAATGATGCTGCCGTATTTCATCGATCCGCAGAGCACTCTGCTGGAGATCTTCGAGGGGCTCGGGAAGCGGCGCACCCATATCGCCGTCGTTACCGACGAGAGCGGAAACGCTCTCGGCATAGTGACGATGGAGGATATCCTGGAGGAGCTCGTGGGCGAGATATACGACGAGGATGACGACGCCTCTTTAAACGGAGGTGAAGCGCAATGACGTGGCTCATCGCACCCTTGATGCTCCTGCTCGTCGTATTTTCGGCGTTCTTCTCAAGCTCCGAGATAGCCTATGCCTCCGCAAACAGACTGAGGCTGCACAAGGCCGCCGAGGACGGGAACCGCGCCGCCCGCAGCGCGGCGTTCATATCCGATAATTTCCCGCGCTTTCTGTCGACGGTGCTCGTAGGCAACGACCTTGTGAATATCGCGTTTTCTTCCTGCATGACCGTTTTCCTCGCCGAGATCTACGGCGCCTCCGGCGAAGCGGCCGCGCCCTTCGCGGCGACCGCCGTTCTGCTTCTGTTCGGCGAGATAATCCCCAAGATAGCCGGAAAGAGCCGCGCCGAAAAAGCCGTATATATTTACGCGCGCCCCCTGCGCTTTTTCATGCTGATCTTCAGCCCGATAGTATTTCTCGTTTCAAAGGCGGTGGAAAAGCTCTCCCCCGTCTGGACGCCGAAGGATCCCGAGCCCGAGGTCACGGACGACGAACTCGTTACGATCCTGGAGACCATCGAGGAAGAGGGCGTTTTCACCGAGCAGGAAAGCGAGCTGATAAAGTCGGCCATCGAGTTTTCCGACGTTACGGCGGCCGACGTCTATATCCCGCGCGTCGACGTCTGCTCGGCCGACGTGGACGACGACGTTTCCGACCTTCTCGCAAACGCGGAGCTCATGAGCTATTCGCGCGTTCCCGTATACCGCGGGACCATAGACAACATCATCGGCATACTTCCCACCAAAAAACTGATAAAGGCCGCTATCTCTCAGCCGACCGGGACCGTAAGCATAGAACAGCTCCTCATGCCGCCGCTGTTCGTCCACATGACCAGACACATCTCTTCGATCCTGACGGAGCTGAGGAAAAAGCATATGCAGATGGCCGTCGTCGCCGACGAATTCGGCGGGACGCTCGGTATCCTTACTCTTGAGGATATCCTCGAAGAGATAGTCGGCGATATATTCGACGAAAGCGACGAGGTCGAGCCGGACGTGGTCGAGGAGGCGGACAACGTGTATACCGTCGACGGCGCCACGACCATCGACGATTTCTTTGAGTATATAGACTACCGCCCCGAAAATTTCACCAGCGAATATACCACCGTGGGCGGCTGGGCGATAGAGATGCTCGACCGTTTCCCGGAGCCCGGAGACAGCTTCACGTGGGACCGCTTCGAGGTCACGGTTTCGGCTGCCGACGCCATGCGCGTGGAAGAGCTGAAAATAAAGCTCCTTCCGCCGCCCGAGGAAGAGTAAATACGCTGTCCCGATCCGGTCAAAAGACCGTGACGGGACAGCGCCTTTCTTTTACCGAAGGACCGTATCGGCGAGTTCTTTCAGCCGTGAAAGAAGCGAAGCGTACCGTTTCTCGTTTCTGACCGAATTGAACCATTCCCAGCCTTCGGGTATCGTGTACGTATTGTATGCGATCTGCAGATAAGCCGCCGTCTCTTCGCGGCTTACGGTCCTTGTCCCCGTATCGAGCACGGGACTGTTGAATTTCAGCTCCGTGCCCTCCGGGAGCTCGCAAAGCTTTGAGAAGAGCTCTACGCTTTTCTCCATAGCGGCATACCCTTCCTCGGTTTCTCCCGCGCCGAAGCATCCGGCGGCAAGGCGCCTGAAAGCGAATTCCCTTTCAAAGACCCATGCGTCGATCTCGATATTCGGATCGCGCATGGCGTCCATGATTTTCAAAATCACCTTCTGACCCTCTGCCCGCGACCCGGCGTTTTTATAGGTTTTCTCGTCAAGCTTGCAAAAGTCGCTGTTGAAAGCCCCTATCATTGTGAGATACAAATGTTTTTGGATCGCGCGGTTATAATTGTCGACCTCGAAACGGTAATAATATCTTTCTCTTTCCGCTTCGGAAGAAGTAAAAGTACTGAGATTGTCAAGCAGAGAAAACCATTCTTTAACTTTATCGTCCTCCTCCGCAGCTATCATATATACGATCGCGCGGTAACGGTATTTATCCGCGTCCGTGGTATGCTCAATAACGAAGCGGCAGAGAGAACGCATTTCGTCAAGCCTGGTCTTTGCTATTTCCGCTCCCTGTCCATGATACGCTTCAAGCAGGCAAAATCTGAACCAGGCGCACTGCGGCGATTCGGAAATATATTTTTTTGCGAGCCTGATGAGCCCGTCCAAGTCGCCGGAGAGGCTGCCGGCCTCCGCATCGAATTGTCTTATCTTCGCTTCTTCGCTTTCTCCGTCCAGTCCGAAAAGCCTGTCGAGCGAAACTCCGAACAAAGCCGCGATGGCCGGCAAAAGCTCAATATCCGGATATGACAGACCGTTTTCCCACCGACTGACCGACTGGAACGTTACGCCCAAATATGACGCGACTTCCTCCTGGGTCATGTTTTTTTCCCTTCGAAGCCGTTTCAAAACATTTGACAGATTTAAAATCACGAATACTCTCCTTTATTTGTTTTTCGGACACGTGTCTTGCAGATAAATAATACATGAGCCGGCGCACCGGCGCAATAAACCGTGCAATGAGGTTTTTCAAGCAATAATTGAATTATTCCCGCTCTTGATATTTGCCGCCGTACGTGCTATAAAATGACTGTTGAGTATTATCTGCTTATCGAGCCGCGCCGCGATATCCTCTCAAATGCCGCGGCTTTGCTTTTTTTGAGGGCTCGTAATGACGGACTTTATGTATTTCAAAACAGACGAAGAATCCAACAAATTCAATCTGAGAACGCTGTTGTTCATTACGGTGATCTTCGTTTTCATATGGGTGATGAATCTGCTCGGCATTTTCATAAACGATACTCAGCTGTTCTGGAAAACCGGGCTGTCCATCGCTCCGATCATCCTTGCCGCATGCCTGTATTTTGCCATAGCCGGGTACGGCCGGCCGGAAGGAAAGTACGTCATACTGATAGCTCTTATTCTGGCTATCAACACGACATACGTTTTTCTTACGTACCATATCATTTTGGTGCTTCTTTTCCCTCTGATCTCCGCGGCCCTGTACCGCAGCAGGAAGATACTTCTGATCACCTACGGCATAAACGTCGCCGCGGTGTTCGTTTCCACTCCCCTGTCCTATAATCTCGGGCTCTGCGACGCGAACGCGGTGCTGACCACGACCTCCACCGTCGCGGATTTTATCGAAAGGTTCCCTACGCTCGAGCCTATCGTTGAAACTCCCGTGCTCAATCTCGAGCTGTTTTATGCCATTCCGCGCTGTCTTATCATGATAGGCGCCATTCCTCTTTTAACGCATATCACGGTCGTTATAGACAGGCAGACGAAGAAAATACTTGAGACGCAGGAAGCCAATCTCACGCTCAGCCGCGAACAGCATGCCGTTCAGCAGAAGATCATTTTTTCGCTTTCCTCCATCATCGAGAGCCGCGATCAGGTGACCGGAGCGCATATCCACAACACGTCGGAATACGTTTCCTTCCTGACGGATAAGCTGTGCGGGATGGGCGTCTTCAAGGATACTCTGACGCCCGAATACGCGGATCTGACCGTTCGTGCCGCGCCCCTGCACGACGTGGGCAAGATCAAGGTCAGCGACGCGATCCTTCGCAAGCCGGGACCGCTCACTCCCGAGGAGTATGACGAAATAAAGCTCCATACGGTCTACGGCAAGGATATCATGGCGGATATCATAGGAGATATCCGGGACAGCGAATACCTCGGGATCGCCGTCGAAATAGCCTACAGTCACCATGAGCGGTACGACGGCAAGGGTTATCCTTTGGGGCTGAAAGGTGAAAAGATCCCGCTTTGCGCGCGGATCATGGCGGTCGCCGACGTGCTCGACGCGCTGCTGTCGAAGCGCCCGTACAAGGAGCCTTATTCCCTTGACAAAACCCGGGGGATCATGAGCGAGGAATACGGAAAGCAGTTCGATCCCGTGGTGCTGGCGGCTCTGCTGGAAAACTGGAACGAATTCACGGAGCTGTACAACAGCAAAAAAACAGACGCGGACGAGAGCTCCCCCGGTACCGCGTGACTGTCCGTTATTCTTTGAGGCGGCAAGACAGATCGGCAGGCGGCAAATAAAAGCCGTCTGCCGATTTCCGCGATTTCGCTCAGAATTTTCCTATGTCCATGGCGGCGAAGAAGCCCCCGTGGACCGCGCCGGACACCTTGCCGGGCTTTTTGCAGTCCCCCGCCGCGCTTATCCGTATGCCGAGAGCGGCGAGCTCCGTATACAGGCTGTCCTCGCTGCGCATGCCTACGGCGTAATACACGCTGTCGCAGCCGACCGTCTCGCTCACGCCGTCTTTTTCATAAACGACGGCGCGGGGGCGTATCTCCGTGCAGCGCGCGCCGGTGATCACTCTGAGTCCCTTTTCCTCCACCGTCCATATAAGGCCGAACTTGTATCCGAAGCCGCCGTCGCGGGCGTATTCCGTCTCCGTTTCCAGCACCGTGACGTTTTTGCCGAGATTGCGGAGATGCAGCCCGGTCTCCACGCCCACCAGGCCGCCGCCGATGATAACGACGTTCTCTCCCACCGAGTCCGGGTTTCGGTAGACGTCCAGAGCATGACGGGCGTTTTCGCTGCCCGGAATGAAGTCCGGCCGTATCGGTTCGCTGCCCGAGGCGAGCACGACCTCGTCCGGCATCAGCTCCGCGACCGCCCCGGCGGTCGCCGTTTTGTTCAGCACGACCTTCACGCCGGCTTTCTCCGTCCGTGCGATAAGGAAATTTTTGTAACGGCGCAGGTCGTGCTTGAGGCTGTCGGCGTCGGTAAAGTTGAGCAGGCCGCCGAGCCTGTCGGACTTCTCCCAGAGTATCACGTCGTGGCCCCGGCGGAACGCCGTGACCGCGGCGGTCATCCCTGCGGGGCCGCCGCCGATGACGAGAACGCGCTTTTGTTTTTTCGCCCTGCCTATGTCTTCCCCGAAGCCCAGACGCGCTTCGCGCCCTATAAGCGGATTTACGCTGCATACCATATGGCGTGTAAGGTTATCGCTGTCGCAGCAGCCCAGGCAGCGGATGCAGGGCGTGATATCGTCCTCGCAGCCCGCGAAGGCCTTTTCCGGGAAATACGGGTCGGCAATGAGGGCTCGGGACATGGAAACGCCGTCCGCCTTGCCGGAGGCTATGATCTCCTCCGCCTGCTCGGGGTACAGCACCGCGCCGACGGTATATACGGGAATATGTACCCTGCCCGAGCGCTTCATTGCCTCCGAGAGGTCCGTGTTTATCCCGAGAGGGCGAAAGGTCGCCGTCATGTTGTTCTGCAGGCCCTCCACGCTTACCTCGACAAGGTCGATATACTCCTGCGCTTTTTCGACAAAGCAGATCATATCCTCCACCGTGAAGCCGCCCTCGACGCGCTCCGAGCCGCTTATTCTGGCCATGACGAGCTGTTTGGGACCTACGCGCTCACGCACGGCGCGCAGTATCATCAGCGGGAAGCGCATGCGGTTTTCAAGGCTGCCGCCGAACTCGTCCGTTCTCGTGTTCACTATGGGCGACAGGAACTGAGCGGGAAGCCAGCCGTGGCCGAAATGCAGAAGGACCGTATCGAAGCCCGCCGAAAGGACGTATTCCGCCGTATCCGCGTACTGCCGGCATACCTCCTCCATCATTTCCCTTGTCATGGCCTCGGAGTATTCTCCGGGACGCATGGTCTCCGCCTCGACCGGCCCCATCGCCCGGCGGCTGTTGTACTCCGGCTTGGTACGTATCCCGCCGTGGGTAAGCTCCGCGCTCGCGAGCGCGCCGTGCTCATGTATGGCCGCGGAAAGCTCGGCGAAAAGCGGCAGATTGTCGAGAGTTTTCTTCATCTCCGGAGTATGGTTCGCTCCGTCGCCGACAGACACCTCGCCGAGGTTCACTATCCCCGCGCCGCCGCGGGCCTTATGCTCCAGATAGGGCGCGTAATACTCTGTCGGTCGGCCGTCCACCGTGTGGAAAAGCATGTTCGGCGCCGACATTATCCTGTTTTTGAGAATAACGTTTTTCACGCGGAGCGGAGCAAACAGATGAGGGAACTTTGTATTCATGAACCTTCGCCGTCCTTTATTCGAATTCAAAATGCGTGCAGGTGTTCGATTAAAAGATAGCATACGCATGGGAGCATTGCAAGAAAAGCGCGCATGACCCGTGCATCCCGTCAACAGGCCGGGTGTTTATCCTCTCTTCGATCACTGTTTCTCGAAAAAAACACCGTCGGAGCCCGGCGAAGCGGCTCCGGCGGTGAGAGGAGGAAGGAGCTGACGGATATGCAGTTTTCGCGGCTCTTTCGCTAACCGCGGAAACGGAATGGAGTCGGCTTCTTCCGACGACGCCCCACTCGCTCCTGCCCTTCGGGCAGAACCGCTCGGGGATGCCGTCAAGAGGCCGGGTGTTCAACTTTCCCGAATAATAAAATCAGACAGCCCGAAAGGGCTGTCTGATTTTATGGTCCGAGTGAGGTGACTTGAACACCCGGCCTCTTGGTCCCGAACCAAGCGCGCTACCGACTGCGCTACACCCGGATTTTTGACCGCCACGACAGTATATATGAGAGAAGAGCAAAAGTCAAGGCTTTTGTGCTCTGTTCCCCCGCCGCTCCGCACTGCGTCACAGCCATTTTTTCTTTTTGAAAAATATCAGGCTCACCGCGACTATCAGTATGCTCACGCCGATAACCGCCGGATAGCCCCAGCGGGAGCTCAGCTCCGGCATATTGTGAAAATTCATTCCGTACCAGCCGGCTATGAGCGTAAGGGGCATGAACACGGTCGTTACCACGGTCAGAAGCGTCATTATTCTGTTCTGCTTGACTTCGAGCTGGGCGTGGTAAAGATCGCGCACCTGCATCGTATGCTCTCTCAGCGCGGCGGCCGCGTCGTGCAGTCTTGCCATGCGTGTCATGAACAGGTGGAAGTATCTCAGCTCGCCGTCGTCAAAAAAGCCGTTTTCGTTTTCTTCGAGCTCCTGCCCCATGTCTATGAGCTGCTCGTAATGTATCCACAGCTCGCGTATGTCTCCGCGGATCTCGTTCACGCGTATCAGATCCGTCTGCTCCGGAGAGGAAAGCATGCTGTTTTCCAGAGCGTCGAGCTCGCTGTCGTATTTTTCTATCACCGTCAGGTCGCCGTCGACGATCTGCTCGAGGAAATCGTAAAGGAAACGCTCGAGGCTGGGCTTTCTCCAGCGCTTCGTGCGCATTATCCCGCGTATCATTTCCTCGGCCTTCCCGCTTTCGTCTATGAAGACTATGCCCTTTTCATCCAGCGCGAAAGCGAATTTGAAGCTGTTGCCGCTGAGGTCCGAGCGGTCGGGTATCATAAAGGTGCCGGTGAGGGAGTCGAAGTTCACCTCCGCCTTGGTGCCGTGTATGTCTTTTGCGTCGGGCTCCAGCTCTATGCCCATGTCGAAGCTTTCCTTCTGCTTCTGCCATTGCTCGGACGTAAGTACGGCGGCATATCCGTATCCCGCCTCGCGCAGCTCGTCGGCGGCGCACTCTTCCACGGAGTCCTTGATGAGATAATACACCGGCTAACCCCCTATCGTCTCTATCCCCAGGCTGATGCCGTAGCTTACGAGCGTCATTATCACTCCCGCCGTCAGCACGCCGAAAAAGATCGTCGGCAGAGAACGCCTCATGCGTATGTTCAGCAGAGCCGCGATCATCGCCCCCGTCCAGGCTCCCGTGCCCGGCAGCGGTATGGCCACGAACAGCCACAGTCCGAATATCTCGTACTTCATCACCTTGTCGGCTTTTCTCATCGCGTTCGCCTCCAGCCGGTTCACCAGACTGTCGAGCTTGTGCCAATGAGTACGTATAAATTTGAAAATACTGCGGGTAAATAAAATGATCAGCGGTACGGGGATCATATTGCCCACCACCGCTGCGGCGTACGTCTGCCATGCCGGCATCCCGAGCGAGCAGCCCACGGGTATCGCCGCGCGAAGCTCCGCCACCGGGATCATGGCTATAAGTGTGACCCAAATATAATTTTTCATAAATACGAATTCCGTTTCACGTCTTTGTAGGACGAGTAAATAATACCTTGTTTTGCCCTGCCTGTCAACGCGCAAAACAAGGCGTCGGCAAAGTCCTTTCCCCGGACTTTGCCGACAGCCATTCACCTATCAAGCCCGAACTCTCCGCTCCTTGCGTCGGCGAAGAAGCGCAGATCGCCGCGGCGGAAACAGTACCTGTATTCTCCGTCCGCCTCGGCCTCGAACTCACCGTCTCTCAGCTGAGGATACTCCCTGCGCAGCCTCGCAAGGCTCCTGTAATGCTCCGTTATCTCCCCGTTTTCCATTCCCCAGGGGAACGGAGCGCGGTTATCGGGGTCGCTCTCCCCCTCCATGCCCGCCTCGTCGCCGTAATATATGCAGGGCACCCCGGCGGCCGTGAACTGCAGAAAGCTCAGCATTTTCAGTTTTTCCGCGTCGCCTCCGAGCGCGGTCAGAGCCCTGGCGGTATCGTGGCTGCCGATCACGTTCAGCGCCCCGTAAAACGCGCCGGGCGGATAATTCTCCCTGAGGCTCATCATGCTCCGCGCGAAAGCGCGGGCGTCCGACTTTCCCGTTACGAAATCGAGAGCGGCGGTACGGAAAGGATAATTCATCACCGAGTGCAGGGCGTTTCCGAGGATATACTTTCTTCTCTTCCCGTAGCTTATCTTATTGCTGGCGTCCTCCCATACCTCTCCGAGCACGAGCGCGTCGGGGCGGGTTTCCTCCGCCGCCTTCCGCACCGCCTCTATAAAGCCGTCCGGCAGCTCGTCCGCCACGTCGAGCCTCCAGCCGCGTGCGCCGGCTCTCAGCCATTTTCTTACCACGCCCAGCAGGAATTCCCGGCATCCCGGCTCGTTTTCGTTCAGCTCGGGCAGCTCCTTTTCGCCCCACCAGCAGGCGTATTCCCCGGGAAATCTTCTGAAATCGTACCATCGGTAATATTCCGAGTCCTCGCCGCTGCACGCGCCGCCCCCGTATATGCCGAATTTGTCGAAATAAACGCTGTCCGCTCCCGTATGGCTGAAAACGCCGTCGAGTATTATCCCTATGCCCTTCTCCTCCGCGCGGGCGGCGAGGCTCGCAAAGCTTTCTTCGTCGCCGAGAGCCGGATCTACGCGCATGTAGTCCGCGGTATCGTAGCGGTGATTGCTTGACGCCGCGAAGATCGGATTGAGATATATCATTGTCACGCCGAGGCTTTCGAGATAGCCGAGCTTTTCCTCGATGCCCCGCAGAGTGCCTCCGAAGAAATCCCAGTGCGTTACCTCGCCCTCCGCGTTCTTTCTGTAAAAGGGCCTGTCGTCCCAGCTTTCATGAAAAATGCGCGGGGTATGCGTCCTTTTTCCCGCTCCCGCGTCCCTTCTCTCCTTCCAGTCGGAGCCGCGGAAAAACCTGTCGGGAAAGATCTGATACACTATGCCTCCCGCGTACCGTTCCGGCAGGCCGCTTTCCTTATATACGGTTATCTGCCTGAATTCCCCCTCCGTATCTCCGGGGCACTCGAACCTGTACCATATCAGACCCGGCTCATCCGGCGTTTTCAGCTCCGCGCGCCACAGTTCTCCGCTGCGGCTCGCGGGGATCCTGACGGTCTCTCCCTCGCCGTCGCGCCGGACGGCAAGAACGCAGCCTTCGCCCTCGCAGCGGGCGGCGAGGGAAACGACCGCGCCGCATTTCACCGCTCCGGAGGGACTGCGGTACCGTTCGGCGAAGGGATCATGAAATACTTTCATACAGCCTTATATATTCCTCTGCCGAACGGCTCCACGAAAAATCGCATTTCATCGCGTTTTCTCTCATTTCCCGGTATTTGTCGGTCCCGTATATCCCCATGGCCTCGCTCAGCGCCCACCGCAGCCCTTCGGCGTCGGCGTCGTTGAAGACTATGCCGTTCACGCCGTCCGCGACGCTGTCCTTAAGTCCCCCCGTCCGGCGCACTATCGGCACCGAGCCGCAGCGCATGGCCATCATCTGCGTAAGTCCGCAGGGCTCGAACAGGGACGGCACGAGCACGAAATCCGCCCCGGAAAACATTCTGTGCGACAGCTCTTCGTCAAAGCGTATGCATACCGAGACCTTCCCGGGATACCTTTCGGCAAGCCGCGTGAGCGCTTTTTCGTAATCCTCCCGCCCGGTGCCCAGAACGGCAAGCTGCCCTCCCTCACGTATCAGCCTGTCGGCGCATTCGAGAACGAGCTCCACGCCCTTTTGCTCGGTAAGCCTGCTGACCATTGCGAAAAGCGGCGCTTTTTCATCCTGCCCGAGCCCGAGCTCGGAGCACAGCTCGCTTTTGTCGGCGCAGGGCGCCCATTTTCCGCCGTCTATCCCGTTCAGTATCCCGCACAGCGCGTCCCGCCGCATGCGCAGTATCGGATCCAGCCCCTCGCCGTATTCCTCCGTGCATATCTCTTCGGCGTAGCTCGGGCTGACGGTGGTGACCCTGTCGGCGCGGACGATCCCGGCCTTGAGAAAGTTCGCCCCGTCGTGCCAGCGCAGGGCGGCGCAGGCCTCCTCATCGTCTTCAAGGCCCAGCATATCCCCTGTCACCCACATAGGGCACGCTCCCTGAAAGCGGAGGTTGTGTATCGTCATGACCGTCTTTGCTCTGCCGGCCAGGAAAAGCGGGATAAGCGCCGCGTGCCAGTCGTTGCAGTGTACGACGTCGGGCCGGAAGTCCCCGAGCCGGTCAAGGCTTTCCGCGGCGGCCTTTGAGAAAAACGCGACCCTTTCGGTATCGTCGTCGTAGCCGTAAATGCTTTCGCGCCTGAAATAGTACTCATTGTCGATGAAATAATAGGTCACTCCGCCGGCCTGCGCCTTTTCGATACCGCAGTATTGGTCTCTCCAGCCCAGCCGGACGCGGAAGGAAGTCAGCGGCGCGGTCTCATAGCCGCCGTGCTTCGGCATCATCACTCTGCAGTCATGCCCCAGGGCGTTCAGCGCCGCGGGCAGACTGCCCGCGACGTCGCCGAGACCGCCGGATTTTGCGAACGGAGCCGCTTCAAACGCGGCGAACAGTATATTCATACCGGACCTATATCCTCATATATTTCCCTATCACGACGGGATTGTCCTTTACACCTATCAGCGATACGCCGGGACTGACGGCGGCGTACTTGTCGCTTATCACGTTCTCCAGCACCGCCCCGGCTCCGACCGTTCCGCCCTGCATGACGATGCTGTTTTTTATAAAAGCGCCCTTTTCCACGGTGACCCCGCGGAATATCACGCTGTTTTCCACGGTCCCGCGGATGATGCAGCCCGACGATATCAGCGCGTTCGATACTCTCGCGCCGTCCATATACTTTGCGGGCGGGCTGTCCTGTATCTTTGTTCTCACCGTGCCCGGCGACATGAACAGCTCCCTGCGCACGGAATACCGCAGCAGATCCATATTGCAGCGCATATAGTCGCTCAGCGAGTCGACGCAGCCCACGTAGCCTCTGAATTTCCAGCAGGCGGTCTTTATATTCGGCAGATTTTGGCGGATGATCTCCGTCAGGTCGAGGTATCCCAGAGCGTCGTACCATTCCGCCAGCTTGAGCAGCAGCGCCGTGTCGATCAGGAAGCTGTCCATGAACAGCAGCCCGTCGCCGCCCCTTTCCTCCATATCCGTGACCCGTCCGCTTTCGTCGAGCGTGACGAAAACGCCGTTTCTGTTTTCCTCCGCGGAGCAAATGAGAGTTATCTCCGCCCCGCTGTGCTCGTGCTCTCTCGCGGCGGCGCGGTAATCTATATTGAATACCTTTCTCGCGCCCGATACGGCGAGAATGCTGCCCGCGGCGGCCCTTCGGAGGAATTCGATGTTCCTCAGGATATCCCGCATGAGGAACTGTCCCTGGATGTTTTTATATCCGTATATCGACCCGGGCAGTATGAACATGCCTCCCTCCTTGCGGCTCAGAGCCCATGCCTTCCCCACGCCCACGTGGTCCATTATCGAGCGATACATATACGGCGTGGTGAGACCGACGGTTTTTATTCCCGAATTGACCATATTCGACAGCGGGAAATCCACCAGGCGGTAGCGCCCGCCGAAGGGCAGAGAAGCCACCGGTCTTTCCTTCGTAAGAGCGCCGAACGAGCCGTCGTTGTAATTGGTGCAGACCAGACCGATCAGTTCTCTCATTTTCCGCTCTCCTTTCCGCCGGTCTCCGCGTCCCCGAGCACGGCGATCTCGTCCTCCTTACCTTCAAAAACGCTCATTGCGGACACGGTCGCTTTCTCTCCTATTATCGCCCTCTTCACA
>JAEEGK010003852.1_pt1 | contig 37083 bp, 30 predicted proteins | sample 8958771 | NCBI WGS metagenome assembly JAEEGK01 (sample SAMN16246547, study PRJNA631951) | gut metagenome | biome: gut microbiome; feature: rumen; material: SC-attached | host: Bos | place: Iran: Karaj | collected 2018-10 | reverse complement strand
CGCCGACCTCGTCGTCTTCGCCATCGGCCAGACCGTGGTGCTCAAGGATCTGCTGAAAGATACGAAGGTAGAATTCTTCCGCGGTGTGTATCCGATTGCCGATAAGCTGACATACCAGACAGCGGAGCCCGACATCTTCGTGGGCGGCGACGTATTTACCGGCCCGAAGTTCGCCATCGACGCCATCGCCGCCGGCAAGGAAGCCGCCGAGAGCCTGCACCGCTTCGTGCAGCACGGCCACATGACCATCGGCCGCAACCGCCGCGATTTCATCGAGCTCGACAAGTCCGACATCGTCGTAGAAAGCTATGACAGCGCTTCCCGGCAGGTAGAAGGACAGGACGGGTCCAACGGCCCGTTCCGCGAGTACCATCTCACGCTCACGGAGGAGCAGGTGCGCAAGGAAACGGCCCGCTGTCTCAAGTGCGGCGCTTCGGTGGTGGACGAGAACCGCTGCATCGGTTGCGGCATCTGCACGACCAAGTGCGGTTTCGACGCCATCCACCTGCACCGCGTCCATCCCGAAGCCAGCAACATGGTGGTCTCGGAAGACAAGTTCAGTGCGATCCTGCCGTACATGATCAAACGCACCGGTAAGATATTATTTAAGAAAAAATAACCGTCATGCCGGGCTTGACCCGGCATCTCCTATGCACGAACTGGGCATCGTATTCTATATCATCCGGGACGTCAAGGCGGCGGCCGAAGAAAACCACGTAGAGAAAGTCTCCGGCGTGGTCATGAACATCGGCGAAGTCTCGACCATCGTCCCGGAGTACCTGACGGACTGCTGGCGCTGGGCCGCCGACAAGGAAGCGATGCTCAAAGGTTGTGAACTCAAGATCAACATCGTTCCGGCCGTCACATTCTGCGAGGGGTGCAGAAAAGAATACGAGACGGTCAAGCATGGGCGCACCTGCCCGTACTGCGGCAGTGAACATACTTATCTGCTTCGCGGAAACGAGGTGGAAATCAAGGAAATAGAAGTACCTGACAGTTAGAAATCATTTAAAATAAAAGAATATGTCTTGTTTTTTGGTTCCATTGGCGGAGGCCATCGTCGTGAGCGCCGTCCGCAAGGGCAATGAAAAGAAAATCCACGGGGAAAACGCACGTCCCTTGCTGCGCGAACTCCCGACGCTCGAGAAAATGCTCTGGGGCGGTTCCCTGATGCTGGTGGTCGATCACGCCATCAACCGCGAACTCACCACCTTCTCCTGGCACGACATCCTCACCGTCGGCGTTCCGATGGCCGTCGTGCTGACGGTCGCATGGGCGGTCTGGGCCGTCGTGAAATCACGCAGGAAATCTGTCGCTAAAACAGCATGAAAGCCTTTCGTTTGACAGGGGTGGCTGCGTTGGCCGTGTCCTTGTTGCTCCAGGGATGCGGTTATCGTGCGCCGCTTCATGCTTCCTACATACCGGAAGTAACGGAGGAGGCATACTATGACGGCGTGCGCAGCGATTATCAGGAACTGGCCGCCCTCATGACGAAAGACACGGGCATGGAGCCGACGACCGGCAATACCGTCGGCCTGGTCACCGACCAGCACCAGAAATTCGACTTGCTGCTCGATGACGTGAGCAAGGCGCAGGAGAGCGTGTACATCGACCACTATCGTTTCTGTTATGACTCCTGTGGCTCCCAAATCGCAGACCGGATGATCGAAAAAGCCGCGGCCGGAAAAGACATGCGGATCATCATCGACCGGGGCGCCCACGACAAGGCGTACATGGAAGGCCACGCGCCCCTGGTCAACAGCCAGGTGGACTTGTCCTATTTCCGCATCCCCGTCATGCTGTTGGACTATCTTTCCCTGCCGCAAAGTACGCATCGCGACCACCGGAAGATCGTGATCCTCGACGGAACGACGGCCTATACCGGCGGCCGGAACATCCAGGACCGCTATTTCGAGACCTGGCGCGACGCCGACATCCGCGTCACCGGACCGGTGGTCAACGACCTGGTTTCCGCCTTCAATGAAAACCAGTTCCGGGTCGCGCCGGGCCGGGAGCCGGTCCCTATGAAACCCGAAGAGGAGTTGCGGACTGCCGCCGCGCATGACAGCGTGCCCGGGCTCACGCAGTTCTACGGCAAGACGATGCAGGTCATCCCGGATTCTCCCACCGACCGCCGCCTGCCCATCCGCAACGCGTTCCAGTGGTCCATCGAGCATGCCCGCAGATATTTCTGGTTCTACAATCCCTACACGCCGCCGCCGGCCCAGATGATAAAAGCTTTGAAGGCAGCTGTGGCCCGGGGTGTCGATGTCCGCTGGATCGTACCGGCCAACAACGACGTGAAGCCGGAGAAATGGATGGGGGAGTCGATGTACAAGGACCTGCTGAAAGCGGGCGTGCGCATTTATGAGTATCAGGGGCCGGTGCTGCATGTCAAGCAGTTCATGGTCGACGACTACCTGAGCTGCATCGGTTCAGCCAATATGGACAACCTGAGTTTCTTCTTGAACTACGAAGTGCAGACCCTTATCTTTGATGAGGAATTCACGCGGCATGCCAGGGAGATTTTCGTGCAGGATATCGAAGAACACTGCCAGGAAATCACGCTCGAGGAAGTCCGGCACTGGAGCATCTTCCGGAAAATCCGCAACGGCTTTGTCCGCTGGTTCGGCCCGCTGGGTTAACGCTGGTCGATGATCTTGGCATCAGGATAGTCTTCAACCCGGAAATCAAGCAGCTTTTCATCGACACCGATGACGACGTCGCGGAGCGTCAGCCGTACGCCTTGCATCTTGGTACTCAGGCTGATCGGAAGGTATGTCTTCTTGGAAACCACCAGGTCCATCTTGGAAGGATCATCCTTGTCGGTATTGTCCTTGGATTTCTTGCAGACCAGGTACCAGGCATCAGCCGTTTCATTTTTAAGGGTGACATCATAACCGTCCGTGATTCCTTCGAACATCTCCGCTTCGGGGGAGGAATCATCCGCGGGGGCGTTCTTGATCGTCAGTTCATTGGACTTGGACTCGTACTCCCATTCCGTGACGCCGTCCGAGAACGTGATCAGCTTGTGCCCAAGCAAGGAGGTCTCCGTGCGTACTTTGTCGCCCAGCATGTACATGGTGGCTGTCGTCGTGCCGAGGATAGGAATCTTGAGGTCCATGACCATGGAGAGACCGGCTGTTTCAGCCGCTTCCATGGCTTTATCCATCTTGGCCAGAATCTCTTCCGGCGTCTGTGCCCATGCCGTCACCAGAAAAGTGAACGTGGCTGCAATACTGAAGAAAATCTTTTTCATAACCCTGCAAAGCTAACATTATATTATTAATATCTTTGCGTCCCCATGCAAATAGCGCTCCACGGACATTACGGCTACCGGCGATTGATGTTTTCCGCCATTCCGAGCATCCTGATGATGGTCGTGATCAGCATCTACAGCGTGGTGGACGGTCTGTTCGTATCCAACTACGTCGGAACCACGGCTTTTGCCGCCCTCAACGTTATCTGGCCCGCCATCATGCTCATCGGTGCGCTGGGCCTGATGGTCGGCACGGGCGGTTCTGCGCTTGTCGCCAAGACGATGGGGGAAGGACGTCGCGACAGGGCACAGGCCATGTTCACGATGATGGTCCAGTTCACTTTCGTGCTCTCCGTCGTGTTCCTGGTTCACGGGTCTGGGCAACGGCAAAGTATCCGCAGTACTGGCCTTTGTGCGTAATCTGGTCCTGGAACTCGGTTTTGTATTCCTGTTGCCGGCGCTGTGGGGCCCCGATGGCATCTGGTTCGCCGTCGACGTAGCAGAAGTCTGCTGCCTTGTCCTTTCGCTCTCAATGATTTTCGCCTACCGGAATCGGTATGGCTATTTCTGATTTTCAGTTCGAATGGGCAGTTTGCAGGATACTCCGGCCATGACCCAGATGCCAGGCTGGGGTATGTCACCGAAGTCGTACCAGTTCCGGTTCAGCAGGTTGTTGGCACGAAGGTAAAGGTTCAGCAGCGGGAAATCATAGCTGACCTTTGCGTCCAACAAGGAGTAAGGGGTCAGGAGCGTCGAACCGGCATTGCGGTCGACATACCGCCAGGAAAGGTCGATGGACAGTTTGTCCAGGATTCTGAAATCGGCTTGGACAACGACCTTGTGGCGGATGTATTCCATGGAATAAAGGGAACGCAGATGGATTTCCATCGGCTTGTCCTGGGATAGGTGAGTGTACCCCAGGCTGAGGGTGCGGACGAAGAATCCGGGACGCCCCAGCAGGTCGGGGAGGGCCAGCCGGAGCGTGATTTCCTGTCCGAACGTATTCAGTCGCGTGTGGTTCATGGAAGTCCACGGCGCATCTTCTCCGGCAGAAGTGTCCATGATCCAGTCGATGAGGTCGTACCCTCGGTTGTAGTACACGGTGGCGACGGCGCGGATGCCGCGGCCCAGATATTTCACGCCCCCCTCCAGCGCACGGAGTTTCTCCGCCTTCAGGTTCGGGTCGGCCAAATGACCGCCCACGGAATAATAGAGGTCAGTGAAAGTGGGCATCCTATAAGATGTGTTGTAGGATGCATAGATCCGAAAGGCATTGGAAATCTTAAAGTTTGCATCTACACCCGGGAAAAGTTTCACGCCCTCGCGATTCCCGGTATTGTAGACGGCAGTGAGCCCCGCAGAAGCGGAAAGGCGTCCTATCGAGACATGGTGTTCCAGAAAGAGATTCAACGCCGTGCGGGAAAGGCCGCAAATATAGTTGCCCCTGGGCTGTGCAAGTTTTTCGCCCAGATTCGTGCTGACAATCCGCTCATGTCTGGCCTCGGCGCTGAAGGCGGTTTCGCCCAGGCGGGATTCGACCCGGAAACTCAGGTTCGCGCCTACGACATCTGTCTTGTGGTAATTGTACGGATATTTTTCCGGAGCCCCCCGGAAAAGCTCGAAGCGGTCTTCCCCGTGGTTCCAGTACAGGGCAGGGGTGAAGTGCAACGTGCCTTTTCCTTCAGACCGGAGGGCGGCGAAAGTTTTCAGCGTATGTTCGAACTGGTCGTCGTACTTGGAACTGTAGAATGTGCTTGAACCGAAGTTCTTGTTGCTGAGACCGGCTTGCCAGCGAAGGTCGCGACGGCCGAAGTCGTGCGAGCCGTGCCAGAAGGCCTTGACGGCGTCGTAGTCGCCGTTCAGGCCACCGGCCGCGTTGCGGCTGAAGCCGTTGCTGCGCTGATAGCTCGCCGAAATGCCGTTGAAACCGCCGGGATGCATGATTTCTGCGGAGGCCGTCGTGCCGGCAGAGACGAAGGATCCCCCTTCCAGACTGGCATTCACGGAACTGCCGGATGCTTTGCGTGTGACGATATTGACAGCGCCCAGCAGGGACGATGTTCCATAGACCCTGGCGGCAGGGCCTTCCAAAACTTCGATGCGCTCGATATCGCAGATGTTTACCGGGAAATCGAAGGAATTATGGCCTGTCTGCGGGTCGGTGATGTTGATCCCGTCCAGAAGCACGGCTACCTGGTTGTAAGTGCCGCCCCGGATGCTGATATCGGTCTGCATGCCCATTGCGCCCCGTTGGCGTACATCCACGCCCAACGCGTACTTGAGCAGGTCGTTGACTGTCTCGGCAGGAGCCGATGCGATGGTCAGGCTGTCCAGGAGTGTGACTATGCGGGCGCTGCTGTGCAGGGCTACTGGAACGCGTGTTGCCGTGACCCTGATGCTGTCGAGCGTCTCGGTGGGGGACTGCGCAAATGCAATTGTGGCCGCCGAAATAAGTGCTATGAGAAATGCGATCCTCTTCATCCGGGCGGCAAAGGTACGGATTTTCCGGCTTTATTTTCCAAGAAACTCCGTCGGTGTGATGCCTGTCACTTTCTTGAAGAGGCGGGTGAGATGATGCGGGTATTCAAAGCCAAGGAGGTGGGCGGTTTCGCCTATGTTGTGACCGTTCATCAGCAGGTTTTTTCCCTGTTCAATCACAAAGGAGTGGATGTAGCCGATGGCGGTATCTCCGGTGGATTTGTGAATCACGTCGCCCAGGTAGCGGGGCGAATAGGCAAGCTGCTCCGCGCAGTATTGGACGGTGGGGACGCCAAGGTCCATCTGTTTGCCGTCCAGATAATACTCCCGCAGCAGGTTATGGTAACGCTTGAGGATGTCCGATGATGTCCTGTCTTCCTGCGAGAGCTGGCGCTGGTAGATGCGCTGGCAGTACTCCAGGACAAGACGGATATATCCCAGAATGACGGCCCTCAGTGCCGGGGAATCCTCGTTTTCCTGCAGTTCGTACCTGAGTTGCGTAAGAAGTTGGGTGATACGGCCCCATTCGGACGGCTCCATTATCAAGGTCTCTGTGGCGAAGTAGGAGAAGTATGGATAGTCTTTTATCTTTGCCTCCAGGTCCGTTCCGTGCAATAGTTCCGGAGAGAACAGCAGTACCCATCCGCTGATATGTAGGTCCTCGCCACTATCTTCCTTCCCGCCGATTTGGCCAGGCTCCACGGCAATGATGGAAGCATCGGCCGCATCGAACATCTTCATTCCATAGGTCAGGTTCCTGGGGAAATTCTTCTGGATGAAGAGACCATAGACGCCGTAATTGTTCAGGCTGGTACGGATTGGTGAGACCTCGTCATAATGGATAATGCTCACCAGCGGGTGCAGCTGAGGCGCCCCCACGAAACGGGCGTAAACATTGGGATTTGAGACGTGCAAGATGCTCTTCATATCACGCGAAAGGGTATGGTTTCGTGCAAAAATACGCAAAGTTCTGCGATATTGGTAGAAATCAAGCAAAAATCGGTTAAAGAATACCCGAAAGTCCGCCTACCTTTGCACCATCAAGCACCAAAGACATGAATATCAAATCCTTCCTTGCAATCTCCAGCGCATCCCTGATGCTGCTTGCCTGCAGAACAAACACGAACGAGAATATGAGTACTTTGAATCTTACCCGGGAATGGGACAAGACCTTTCCCAAATCCGAACTTGTAAACCACAGCAAAGTCACCTTCCACAACCGCTACGGCATTGAACTGGCGGCCGATATGTATGCCCCCAAGAACGCGGAAGGCAAACTCCCCGCCATTGCGGTCAGCGGCCCGTTCGGCGCCGTGAAGGAGCAGTCGAGTGGCCTCTATGCCCAGCACATGGCCGAGCGCGGGTTCCTGACCATCGCCTTCGACCCGTCCTTTACGGGCGAGTCCGGCGGAGAGCCTCGCAGGATGGCGTCTCCGGACATCAATACGGAGGATTTCCTGGCGGCAGTGGATTTCCTTTCCACCTGTGACCTGGTCGATCCTGCACGCGTCGGCATCATCGGTATCTGTGGTTTTGGTGGAATGGCGATCAACGCTGCAGCACTCGATCCCCGCATCAAGGCGACCGTAGCCAGTACTATGTACGATATGAGCAAGGTCAACGTGGAAGGTTATTTCGCCAGCGAGGACACGCCTGCGCAGCGCCAGGAAAAGCGCCGTGCCCTGGCCGCCCAGCGCACGAAGGATTATGCCTCAGGCACATATGAGCGCGCCGGCGGCGTGGTCGACCCGCTTCCGGAAGATGCGCCCTCGTTTGTCAAGGATTATCATGCCTACTACAAAACCCGGCGCGGCTATCACCCTCGAAGCGGCAACTCCAACGATGGCTGGAACGTCATCGGCTGCCAGAGCTTCCTGAACCAACCCCTGCTTGCCTGGGCGGGTGAAATCGAGAATCCTGTTCTGCTCATCCACGGCGAGAAGGCCCACAGCCGCTATTTCAGCGAGTATGCCTATGGCCTCCTTACTGGCGGCAACAAGGAACTGATGATCATCCCCGGAGCCTCCCATGTTGACCTCTACGACGATGTTGCCGGCGTAATTCCCTACGACAAAATTGAGAGTTTCTTTAAAACAAATCTGAAATAGTATGATTCGCACATTAGCCATCGGAATCCTGTCCACTTTAATTTTCCCGGCCATGCTCTCCTGCGAGAAGCTTCCCGATCCGGTCCAGCCCGATCAGCCCAAGCAGGAGAAGAATGAAAAACATGAGAATAATGGCAACGACAATTCCGGAGAAACCGATACCACCATGCCAGAGACCATCAAGATTACCGTGTCCGGAAAGACGCTTCCGGTGAAGATTGAAGACAACGAAGCCACTAAAGCCCTTGTGGCAGCACTAAGCGAAGCATCCATTACCTATGAGGCCCACGATTACGGCGGCTTCGAGAAGGTGGGGCCGCTGGGACTGACGCTACCTGCAAACAATTCCCAGATCACTACGCAACCCGGTGATGTCATCCTGTATAGCGGTAATCAGATTGTATTGTTCTACGGTAGCAACACCTGGAGCTATACCCGTCTGGGCAAGATTCAATACGAATCCTTGGATGAACTAAAGTCATTCCTTAAAGCGGGAGAAGGTAATATTTCCGTAACTTTGTCATTATGAAAAAAGTAGTGGTCATATCAACCAGCCTCCGTCCGGGCTCCAACAGCAATGCGTTGGCAGAAAGATTTGCCGGAGGCGCCAAAGAGGCCGGAAACGAGGTGGAGTTCATTTCGCTCCGGGGCAAGGAAATTAAGTTCTGCATCGGCTGCCTGTCTTGCCAGAAAACCGGTGCCTGTGTATTCAAGGACGATGTCCCCACCATTATGGACAGTGTGCTGAATGCCGATGTCGTTTGCTGGGCGACGCCCATCTACTACTATGAGATGTCTGGCCAGATGAAGACGCTCATAGACCGTATGAATGCCATGTATCCCAAGGATTACCGCTTCCGCGACATATATCTGCTGACCACAGCGGCCGAGGACGAAGAATCCACGCCGAAGCGTGCCGAGAGCGGCCTGCAGGGCTGGATAGATTGTTTTGAGAAGGCAAGCCTCAAAGGCCTTCTATTCTGCGGCGGTGTCAATGATCCGCGGGAAATCTCAAGCAGCGCCAAGCTGGAAGAGGCATACGAACTTGGGAAAAGCGTTTAGCTGGTATATACGGACTTGTCGAAAAGAACTCTCGTACTTGCTATTTCCCGATGCAGAACTTGCTGAAGATGCTTCCCAGGACTTCGTCGGGGGCGATTTCGCCGAAAATGGAACCCAGTTCGCGGATGGCGGAGCGGAGGTCTTCGGCGAGTAGGTCGGTGGGGATGCCGGCGTCCAGGCCGCTGCGGACGGCAGCAAGGTCGGCGCGGGCACGGGAGAGGGCTTCGTAGTGACGAAGGTTGGTCACCAGTGTAGCATCCCCGGAAACGGCTGCAAGCGAATAAGAAGTTGCAATCCTGCTCTTGAGTTCATCGATACCCTTGCCGGTCTTTGCAGAAATATCCATTAAATCCAGTCCCTCAGGAGACGCGGCAGTGCAGACATCCACCTTATTTCGCAGCATAATCAGAGTCTGGGAAGGGGAGACCTTGCCGGCAATGGCTTCATAGGCCTTATGAAGCTCCTCAGGGAGCGCGCAACCATCCAGCACACCGAGTACCAGCTCGGCCTTGGAAAGGCTCTGTAACGAGCGTTCTATGCCTATTTTCTCGATGGTATCGGAGGATTCGCGTATTCCGGCGGTATCTATGAAGCGGAACTGCACGCCTCCCAGAGTCAGGACTTCTTCCACGGTATCGCGGGTAGTTCCGGGGATATCCGAAACAATAGCCCGGTCTTCGCCGAGAAGCGCGTTCAGAAGCGTACTCTTGCCAGCGTTGACCGCACCCACAATCGCCACGGGCACGCCCCGCTTGATGGCATTTCCGGCGCGGAAGGACTCGCATAGGCGCTGAACGTGGGCGGATGTTTCATCAAGAAGCACGCGCAGCCTGCTCCTGTCGGCAAACTCCACTTCTTCTTCGCTGAAATCCAGCTCCAGTTCCATAAGCGATGCCAGCTGCACCAGCTGGTCCCGAAGCACCTTCAGTTCAGAGGAATACTTTCCCTTGAGCTGGTTCAGGGCTACCCTGTGGGCGGCCTCGGATCCCGCGGAAATCATATCCGCAACGGCCTCTGCCTGGGCCAGGTCCATCTTCCCGTTCACGAAAGCCCGGCGGGTGAATTCCCCCGGTTCTGCGCTGCGGGCGCCGGCGGCAATCAGCAATTCCATTATACGCGATACGATAAAGCCGGATGCATGGCAGCAGATCTCCGCCGAATCCTCTCCAGTATAGGAATGAGGGGCGCGGAAGATGCTCACAAGCACCTCGTCCACCTCGGGGATGTTGCCGTAGCTGACGGAGTATCCGGACGCTTCTGAAGCACTTCCTTTGCTGAACTCCACCACGGCATCCACGATCCCGAAAGTTCCGGGACCGCTTACCCTGATAATGGAAATGGCACCGGTTCCCACGGAGGTTGCCGGTGCGCATATCGTATCGTCGAATTTGAACATAGACTAGTAAGTGTCGTAGTACTTCGCCTCGCGAGGTGTGACCTTGTTCATATTGTCCAGGAGGTCGTCGTTGCTCTTGTACTCGTCCATCAGCTGGAGCATGAAGTTCATTGCCTCCAGAGGATTCATCTCGGCGAGGAGCTTGCGGAGTATCCAGATGCGCTGGGCCCTTTCCTTGGGAAGAAGGAGGTCGTCGCGGCGGGTTCCGGAAAGTATTACGTTAACGGAAGGGAAGATACGGCGGTTGCTGAGGTTCCTGTCGAGCTGGAGCTCCATGTTGCCGGTACCCTTGAACTCCTCGAAGATGACGTCATCCATCTTGGAACCGGTCTCGGTAAGGGCCGTAGCAAGGATGGTGAGGGAACCGCCGCCTTCGATATTACGGGCGGCACCGAAGAAGCGCTTGGGCTTCTGGAGGGCGTTGGCGTCCACACCGCCGGTAAGGACCTTGCCGGAAGCAGGCTGGACGGTGTTGTAGGCACGTGCGAGACGGGTGATGGAATCCAGGAGGATGACCACGTCGTGACCGCATTCGACCAGTCTGCGGGCTTTCTCGAGGACCATATTGGCAACCTTGACGTGACGCTCGGCAGGCTCATCGAAGGTAGATGCGACCACCTCCGCCTTGACACTGCGCTGCATATCGGTAACTTCCTCAGGACGCTCGTCGATAAGGAGCACTATTTCATAAACCTCGGGATGATTATCAGCAATGGCGTTGGCTATGCTCTTGAGGAGCATTGTCTTACCGGTCTTAGGCTGTGCGACGATGAGTCCGCGCTGGCCCTTTCCGATAGGGGAGAAGAGATCCACGATGCGGCAGGACACGTCGTTCATATGCCCGTGGCCGAGGAGGTTGAATTTGGAATCAGGGAAAAGAGGGGTAAGGAAATCGAAGGGAACGCGGTCGCGGATGAACTGCGGAGTGCGCCCGTTCACGAACTTGACCCTTACGAGAGGGAAGTATTTATCGCCCTCGCGGGGAGGACGTATCTCGCCGGTGACGGTATCGCCGTTCTTGAGACCGTTCTGTTTGATCTGCTGCTGGGATACGTAGATATCGTCGGGGGAGTTGAGATAATTATAATCGGAAGAACGGAGGAAGCCATAGCCGTCGGGCATAACTTCCAGAACGCCCGTAGCCTCGACGGTGCCCTCATATTCGGGCATCTTGGGCTTCTGCGGCTGCTGAGGCTGCTGAGGTTGCTGGGGTTTCTGCACGTGAGGCTTGAGGTACTCGGCACGGGCCTGGTCAAGATTCTCCTTGGCCAGTTCTATTGCCTCCAACTCTTTTCCCTCCACGACTTCGGGAGCAGGCTCGACAGCGGCCTTGGACTTGCGCCCGCGCTTCTTGGATGCTGCCTTATCCTGTGCAGGAGCCTCCTCGGAGGGTTTCTCCGCAGGTTTTTCCGCAGGCTTCTCAGCAGGCTTTTCAATCTTGGGTGCAGATTTCTTGGCTGCCTTCTCCACAGGCTTCTCTGCGGGCTTTTCAGCAGGTTTTTCGGCCTTGGGGGCTGCTGCCTCGGCGTTTTCCTTGCGGGGACGCCCACGACGGGACTTAGGTTTCTCCTTGTCCGGCTTGAGCGAAGCCTCGGTGGCCTGCGCGTCAAGGATGGCGAATGCCAGATCCGCGTCTTCGAGGTTCTTGACCTTCTTTATGTTATACTGGTTTGCAATTGACTCGAGCTGCTCTCTACTCATCTTATTGAGCTCGAAAAGAGTGTGTGGCATATTTGAAAAGTTAATTGGGCATCCCGGAAGGGGATTGCCATCGTTTGATATGCAAATATAATAAAAAAGAAGATATGTGCAAAAAAATCAATTATCCCACTGGCTGCTGCTCTTCTTGAAGCGGAGCAGGTCGGCAAGCGAAGCGGCATTGGCCTGGATACGGAAGCTGTACTGCTTCCAGGTACCTACCGGAACCCAGCTGACAGAGATGTTGAAACAGTGCATGTCGTAACCTGCGGTTATCTGCGTAGGTGAGAAGTCTTTCATGACGAAGTCGTATCCTGAATTCAAGGATATGTTCATCTTGGGAGTAAGCTTGATGTTTCCGGAGAAAGAAAGCGTCTTGGTGAATTTATCGACATAGTCGGCTTTCTTGTTGACGGTGTCGTACTTCCAGTTCCTGATCAGCCTGTAATTGAAGCCGAAGTTCACCGACCAAGGAACATTGGGATTGGTATAGTAGAGCCATCCGCCAGGAATATACTCTCCGGTCACCGGGTGAGTATAGATGCGCTTGTAGAAATTGGCAGGACCGGAACCGCCTCCATCTTCGCCGCTGCCCGAACCGTCGTTACCGTTTATGGCGCCTTTCCCGGAAAGGCTGTAAGAGACCGTAAAGCCTGCGGTGGTCAACCTGGCCAGCCCCTGATTATTGTTGATGGCCCATTCGGCGCACCTGTTCTTCTTGAAAGCATAAGGATCGAAAGTGGCGTCGGCGCTGATGGAAACCTTGCCGAAAAGGGATGTCGACATACGGGCGGAGATATTGCTCAAGCGGCAGGAATCCGCCAGGAAATTATACGAGGAGCTCAAGTTCAGCTGGTCTATCAGCTTGATCTTCTTGGTTCCGGTGCCGGTGGTATCCGCGAAATCCCTCGCCTTGGCCTCAAGGGTATTGCCGATGGAGAAGCTGGCAGAAGCTGTCTTGCCCCTGCCGGGAGCAGTGTACATCAGACCTTCATAGAGATTGTAATCATATGTCTGCACCTCGTTGTTCTTGTCCATATAGGTGAAGGTCCTGTAACCATTGGCATATGTGGCCAGGTCCGGCTGGAGATTAAGGGAAAGAGTAGGGGATACTACGTGCCTTATGGCCTGCACGGTGCTGTACTTTCCGAAATTGTACATACCGTAGAGGCGCGTCGAAGCGGTTATAGAGCCTGAGTAAGTCTGCAAGACTCCGAAGTGCGAGAAGGCTCCGGTCTTATCCAGCACGACTTTTCCGCTTTCCTCATCGTAACGGGCCTCGTTCTTGCGGAAGTTCCAGTTCTGCGCGTAACTTACACCAGGATTAATGTTAATGTATTTGAACAGGTTGAAGGAAGGCAGGCCGATCTGGAAATTATGCGACATACCGTTCTGGAACTTGTCCGTAAACCCGGGCTGGCGGAACTCGGACTGTTTGAAACCGATCTTGTTCTGCAGGGTGGAAGAGTATCCGAACGATATCTTCTCGTACAGACGTTCCTTTCCTACTCTGTGCTTACGCTTGAAGGGGTAGAAGGTAGGAACCGTCAAGGAAACGTTAGGCAGCGTGAAAACATATGAACTGTCCCTGGAATTCTGCGAATGCAGGGCGTTGACTGATATGCTGGCCTTGCCATTGAAGCTCTTGGAGAAGGTAATGGACGACGACGCCTGGTTCTGGACTGCCTCCTGCACGGAATGGGCGTTGTACCTGTTGTTCTTAGGGCTGGAGAAGTTCACCGATGCGCTGAAGGTGGTTCCGGGATGGGATTTGGGATCCTGGGAGTGGGACCAGCGTATACCGAAGTTGGTGCTCTGGTTATAGTCAGCGCTGCCTTTCTCGCCGGTACGGTCGTCGGAATAATTGATGGAAACGTTACCAGTGAAGTTGTAGTTGACCTTGTATCTCGAATTCAGGTCGAGGGCCCACGAACCAAGGGTGAAATAATCGACCGTAGCGGACAAGTCAAGATAATCCCCGAATACGAAGTACATTCCAAGATCCTTCAGATAGAATCCGCGTGCAACCTCTTCGCCGAAAGTAGGGAAGAGTATGCCGGTAGCTCTCTTGGGCCTCTTGGGCACGAACCCGAAAGGAAGCATCACCGGATACAGTTTGACATCCTCCACCACCAGGTAGGCGGGGCCGAAGACTATCTTCTGGCTGGGTTCGGTTACGACCTTGGCAGCCGTGAGCTGCAGATAATAGTGGGGATGGTCGTCATCGCAGACGGTGTATTTGCCGCTGGTGATGTTGATCGACTTGTCGGGCATCATCTTGATGTTGCGTCCGTGCAGTATGCCCTCATCCTCGTTGGTCACCATATTCTTGATACGGGCCTTGCGCGTGTTGAAGTTGTAGCGCAGTTCCTCCATATTATATACCTTCCCTCCTTCCTTCATCACAGGGCGGCCCTTCCACTCCGCGGCAAGCGAGTCATAGACGCCGTAGGCGTGCACGACGCCGGAGGAGACATCGTAATCCATCCTCTCTGCGGTGAGTTCCATATTCTGGTATTTGACGCTCACGTCCCCATAATAATGGATGAGACGCTGTCCGTTGGAGAAATCTTCTATGACCGAGTCCCTGGCCGCCGAAAATGCGGGGGAGCGCAACGAGGAATAGGCCATCATCGCCGCGGAATCCGCCCTGTACAGGGAGTCCGCGACGCGAATGGAATCGCGCCGTGCAAGTTCCAGAGAATCAGGGAGTATCACCTTCTTTTCCGCCACCTGGGAACTGAAATTCATCCCTCTGGAGCGCCTGGGGCGCTGGGCAGAAAGATCAGTGGAAGTTACGGCCAGGAGTACCGGAACAAGAAAGAAGTATATATATTTCCTCAATTGCAATTTTTTCCTAAATTTGCAAGGTACAAAAATAACTATAATTTTCTGAAACGCACAATCTGCATACTCGTTTCTTTGTTGCTGGGGCTGCTTCCGCTCCGGGCGGACAACCTCAAACTTCATACCGTGGTGATCGACGCCGGGCACGGAGGGAAGGATTCGGGTGCAGTCAGCAAGGACAAACAATCCTACGAGAAAAGCTTCACCCTCTCGATAGCGACCCTGCTTTCCAACAAAATCAAGGCGGCCTTCCCCGATGTCAAGGTGATCCTGACCCGCAGCACCGATAAGTTCGTGGAACTGCGCGACCGCGCCAACATCGCCAACAAAGCCAATGCCAACCTTTTCATCTCCATACATATCAATTCCGCCACATCCACGTCCCCGAACGGTTATTCGGTGCACATACTCGGAAAGTCCTCGAACAAGAACAGGGACCTGTTCGCATATAATATGGATGTGGTGAAAAGGGAGAACTCGGTGGTGCTGCTCGAGGACGATTACACCACGAAATACCAGGGCTTCGACCCTTCGGATGAAAAGTCCTACATCTTTATGACCCTTATGCAGAATGCCTACCTGGAACAGAGCCTGCTGATGGCATCCGTAATATCCGAGAAGCTCAAGGGCGGGCCCATCAAGGCGGACAGGGGCATATGGCAGAACCCCTTCCTGGTTCTGTGGGCGACGGCTATGCCCGCCGTGCTGGTGGAACTGGGATTCATCTCCAATTCGGGCGACCTTGCGGCATTGAGACAGGAAAGCAAACGCGAGCAGATTGCCCAGCGCCTCTTCGAGGCTTTCAGCGATTATAAAGTAATGTATGACGGAAGTCTCGAGGTCCAGCAGCAGCAACGGCAGCAAGCGTCCGTGCAGCCTGAGCCGGCCCCTGTGGCCCCGGTCAGATACGGCACTCAGATTTTCGCAAGCAGCAAGCTCATCGATGCCTCGGATCCGGCCTTCATGGGATACAAACCCGAGGTAATCAACATAGGCTCCCTCAATAAATATATCATAGGGATTTTCGAGTCCGAAGAGGAGGCCAGGAAAGCAAACGAAACTATTAAGGCCAAGTACCCCGGTTCTTTCATGGTAAAACTGACTTCCGAGGGTGCAACCCGCTTCAAATAAGGCCTGTAGCTAATTTAGAATTATTCAAAATAAGAAAATGAAAGCAGGCCAGCAGGTTTGTTTTTCAGATAGTGTAATTGCCTAGTAATCAACAATTTAATTTATACGCCCAAATAGCCCGGCTTTTCCTTATTATAAGACATAAAAAATTAATATGCAATAGTTAAAAAAATTTTTTGAAGATTTTTTTTAACCATTTTTGCACAGTTCAATCTTATGGAAAATACAGGAAAACATTTAGACCGTTGGAACAACTGTCTGCAGATAATCTCGCAGATAGTCGAACCCCAGCATTTCGAGACCTGGTTCAAGAAAATCAGGCCTGTTTCCCTGGTAGATTCCACCCTCACGGTCGAGGTCCCTTCGGACTTCTTCCGCGAATATCTCGAAGAGTCTTACCTTGATGTAATAAAGAAGACTCTCAAGCGTGTGATAGGTGCCGATGCACGCCTGAACTACCTTATCCGTCCCGTCACTAACCAGATGCCGATGAGGCTTCCCGAAGGCCCCGGTAATCCGCCCGTGAACAAATCGGTAGGTATCAGCAGCTATCAGCCCTCCGGCAATCCCGGACCCTTCGTCTATCCCGGTCTGCAGAAGATACAGATAGATCCCAGGCTGCTCCCCGTGTACAACTTCAGCAACCTGGTGGCAGGGGACTGCAACCGTCTGGCCATCTCGGCAGGCAATGACATCGCCCTCAATCCCGGCAAGACCCCTTTCAATCCGCTCTTCATCTTCGGCGGTCCCGGCCTGGGCAAGACCCACGTCGCCAATGCCATCGGTCTGGCCATAAAGGAGAAGTATCCTGATCTCGTGGTCCTCTATGTGACCGGCAACGAGTTCAAGACTCAATATATGGACGCCGTCTATGTCCGCAACAAGCTCACCGACTTCCTGGCCTATTATATGAAGATAGATGTCCTCATCATCGACGATATCCAGGACCTCGTGGGCCAGGGCAACCAGACCGCGTTCTTCAACATCTTCAACCATCTGCACCAGAACTCGAAGCAGCTGATCCTTACCTCCGACCGTTCCCCGGCCGAGCTCCAGAACTTCGAGGACCGTCTGCTCTCCCGCTTCAAATGGGGCCTTTCGGTCGAGCTCACCCATCCCGACTATGCTACCCGCCTTGCAATGCTCAAGGCCAGGGCCTTCCGCGAGGGAATGAACATAGGTGACGACGTGCTCGAATACCTCGCATCCAACATACAGACCAACTTCCGCGAGCTGGAAGGCGCTCTGATCTCCGTGGCGGCCCATGCTGCCCTTTCCAAGGAGGAGAATTCAGTGGAACTTGCCTCCAGGGTAACCAGGAAGATAGTCGGAATCGAGGTGAACAACGTCACCATCGACAAGGTGCAGAAGGCAGTCTGCGACTACTTCAACATCACCAGGGAATCCCTGCTCTCTCCTTCGCGCAAGCGCCAGATAGTCCAGGCCCGCCAGATTTCGATGTATCTGTGCAGGAGTATGATAACCAACTGCTCCCTGTCCTCCATCGGCGCCGAAACCGGCGGAAAGGACCACGCTACGGTGCTTCACGCCTGCGCCACGGTAGCCGACCTCATGGCCACCGACAAGACTTTCAAGAGGTACGTCAGCGATCTTGAATCGATGCTCGCACCTTCCGTCCGATAAACCACTACTCAAATATATATGACATCAGAATCCGTACTTGATATCTTCAAACAGATAACCCGGATTCCGCGTGAATCTGGAAAAGAGGGTCCGATGACGGACTTTCTTTGCAAATGGGCCGAGGAGCATCACTTCGAGCATAAGAAGGATGCCATCGGCAACGTACTGATAATAAAAGAAGCCGCGCCCGGCAAAGAAAATGTCCCCGCGATAGTACTCCAGGCACATCAGGATATGGTCTGCGAAAAGAACGCAGGCTTCGAATTCGATTTCGGAAAGGATCCCATCCCCTATGAGATAGAGGACGGCTGGATGATATCCAAGAACACTACCCTCGGGGCCGACGACGGCATCGGCGTGGCAGCCTGCCTCGCCCTGCTGGAAAGCGATGCTCCCGCCGGCAAGATTGAATGCCTGTTCACCATCTCGGAGGAGACTGGAATGGACGGCGCGAATGCCTTGCAGGAGGGTTTCTTCTCCGGAAAGACCTTGGTAAACCTCGATTCCGAGGACGAAGGCCAGCTCTTCATAGGTTGCGCCGGCGGAGAGCATACCGACGCTTATTTCAAGTATGACACCGAGAAGGTGCAGCACGGCAGCGACGTGATCTGCCTCTGCATCGACGGCGGAATAGGCGGCCATAGCGGCGACGACATCAACAAGCACCGCGCGAATACCGTCAAGCTTCTTTCGGATTTCCTGGCAGGGGAGATACGCCCCGGTTTCCAGCTGGTAAGCCTGCAGGGCGGCGGAAAATCCAACGCGATAGCACGCGAATGCAAGGCCGTGATAGCTTCGCCCGATGCCGAAGGAGTGGCCGGCCGCTTTATGGCCTATGGCAACAAGATAAAGGCCGAATATGCCGGAACCGAGCCTACGCTCAGCTTCTCGACCGCAAAGGCCAAGGCCCACAAGGCCATTGAGTCCAAAGTGGCGGAAGCGCTTCTCAAGGCTCTCGCAGCCTGCCCTCACGGAATGGTGAAGATGAGCCCGGACATAGAGAACCTGGTGCAGACTTCCACCAACCTGGCAGCAGTGTTTATGGGAGAAGGAGAGATAAAAGTGGCCACCAGCCAGCGCAGCAGCGTCGTAGCGGAGCTGGACGAACTGGTGGAAAAGGTGGCAGCCATTTTCAAGGAAGCCGGCGCCGAGGTCAAGTGCTACAGCAAGTACCCCGGATGGAATCCCAACCTCAAATCCAACATACTCCAGGTATGCGTGAAGTCCTACAGGAAGCTCTTCGATGAGGAGCCTCTGGTGCTGGCCATTCACGCCGGCCTGGAATGCGGTCTCTTCCTCGAGAAGTTCCCGGACCTGGATATGATTTCTTTCGGTCCTACCCTGCGCGGAGTACATGCTCCCGGCGAGAAGCTGGAACTTGCTTCTATGGACAAATTCGTTAAACTCCTCGACGACGTAGTATGCAACTTCAAATAGCCCCATCCATACTCTCCGCCGATTTCAACGATCTCGGGAGGGATATCAGAATGCTCAACCGTTGTGCCGACCTCATACATCTCGACATAATGGACGGCAGCTTCGTACCTAATATCTCGTTCGGATTTCCGGTGGTGGAGGCGGTATCGCGGAGTGCTACCATTCCTATGGATGCCCACTTTATGGTGGTGCATCCCGAAAGGTGGGTTGAGCGCTGCGCGGAACTGGGTGTGGCGATGATGAGCTTCCATCTCGAGGCTGCAGGAGATGACAGCGCCAAGATACTGGAATCCATACGTGCCAAAGGGATGAAGGCAGGATTGGTAATCAATCCCGACATCCCCGTGGAGAAGTTGTTCCCTTATATTGGGAAGGCGGATTATTTCCTGATAATGTCGGTATTCGCCGGTTTCGGCGGCCAGAAATTCATTCCGGAAAGCATCGGACGCATCGAGGCCCTGAAAGCGGAGCTTGAAAAGCGCGGGAACGACGCTCCGATCGAAGTCGATGGCGGCGTAGGCATTGCCAACGCTGCAGCCCTGCGCAAGGCTGGAGCCAGCATCTTCGTAGCCGGGAGCTCGGTTTTCAACGCCGACGATCCTTGCGAGGCGGTTGCGCAGCTTCGAAATTGTCGATAGCCTCTGTCAGCACCTCCTGCTTGGAACGCTCGAGGTGGAACAGATGTGAATTGAATTCTTTTTCCAACTCGGATCTGCCGTCGGATGTGCCCAGAAGGGCCGTCCGGCGGCAAATATATTCATACAGGACCTCCAAGGTAGAGTCGGGATCGTAGTCCCTGCCCGTGAGCAGGCTGAGCGAAACCGGATTGGGAAGCTTGGGGTCGAATTCCTTCTGATTGAGGTTGAGTCCTATGCCTACGATACTGGCAGCGACCTTTCCTTCCTCTATTATATTCTCTATCAGCATCCCGCATATCTTCTTGTCGCCAACCCAGATATCGTTGGGCCATTTTATCCTGGCGCTGACGCCTTCCGAAGCAAGGAAATCGCGCACGGACAGCGTAGCCATCTGGATTATTCTAACGGCATCGTTTGCATCGAGGGGGAGAGGGGACGCGTCCTTGAGCCTGATGAACAAGGTGAAAGTAAGATTGAGGTTCACCTCGGACAGCCAGGTATGCGAGCCCTGGCCCCTGCCAGCCGTCTGGAAACGGGCGGCGACCACTGACATATTGTCAAGGGAATCCATCCTGCGGCGGACTTCGGAATTCGTTGAATCAGTGGTATCAAGCCACTCTATGGGACGGAATTGGTATGATTGTTTAAAATTTGTCATTATATTTGTATGATTGAGCACAAAGTTACAATTATATCTCAAATGGCTAAGAAACAAAATAAAAGAATCTCCATACGTTTCAATCTTTCGTGGCTCTATTTCATACTTATCATCGGAATAGGCTATATGTTGATGACCAACGGAGGGCCGGGTCCCCAGAAGATCGAGTGGGCGGCAGTGAAGCAGATGATCAAGGACGGGGACGTCAAGGAAGTACACTTCGTGCGCAACGACTATAAAGGTTCAGTAACCGTCAAGCCCGAGGCTCTCGGCAAATATGCCGACCTTTTCCCCGCAGGGCAGGTTCCGGCCAAATCTCCTCATTTCACCTTCCTTGTCTCCGACAAGTTCGACGCCGAGAAAGAGTTCGAAAACCTTCCCGTTAAACTGGTGATGGAGAACGATGCCAAGATGTGGCGGAATACCCTGTACTGGCTGATCTGGCCGATACTGCTTATCTTGATGTGGGTCTGGATGTCGCGCAGTATGGGTAACGCTATGGGCGCCGGTAAAGGCCAGGGCGGAAATGCAGGAGGAATCTTCAACGTAGGCCGCTCCACCGGCAAACTCGCCGACAAGAATACCGTCAACGTCACCTTCAAGGACGTTGCCGGGCTCTACGGAGCCAAAGAGGAAGTGATGGAAATCGTGGACTTCCTCAAGAATCCCCAGAAATACACTTCCCTCGGAGGAAAGATACCCAAGGGTGCCCTCCTGGTAGGCCCTCCCGGCACAGGTAAGACCCTGCTTGCCAAGGCTGTGGCAGGGGAGGCCAACGTGCCTTTCTTCTCCATCAGCGGCTCGGATTTCGTGGAGATGTTCGTGGGCGTGGGCGCAAGCCGCGTACGCGACCTCTTCGCCCAGGCCAAGGAAAAGGCCCCGTGCATAGTCTTCATCGACGAAATAGACGCCGTAGGGCGTGCCAGGGGCAAGAACGTGGGCTGGTCTTCGAATGACGAAAGGGAGAACACGCTTAACCAGCTGCTTACCGAGATGGACGGTTTCGGCACCAACAGCGGCGTTATAGTGCTGGCTGCTACCAACCGGGCGGACATTCTCGACAAGGCCCTTATGCGTGCCGGGCGCTTCGACCGCCAGATACACGTGGAGCTCCCCGAACTCAAGGAGCGCATAGAAATCTTCAACGTACATCTGCGTGGAATCAAGGTTGCCCCGGACTTCGACGTGGAGTTCATGGCCAAGCACACCCCCGGATTCTCGGGAGCCGATATTGCAAATGTCTGCAATGAAGCGGCCCTGACCGCCGCCCGCAGGAACAAGCAGGTGGTGGAGAAGCAGGACTTCCTCGATGCCGTCGATAGGATAGTGGGAGGCCTGGAGCGCAAGAATTCCACCATAATGACTCCGGCCGAGAAGCGCACTACGGCATATCACGAGGCAGGCCACGCAGTGGTCGGCTGGCTGCTGCCCAACGCGGATCCCGTGTTCAAGGTCAGCCTGATACCCCGAGGGCAGGCACTCGGCCTGACCTGGAGCCTTCCCAGCGAAAGGAAGATTCTCTCCAAGTCCTGGATGATGGACGAAATGTGCACCCTAATCGGAGGGCGCGTCGCCGAGGAAATAATCAATGGAGAACCGGCTTCGGGCGCACTGAACGACCTCGAGCGCCTTACCAACATAGCATATAGCATGGTCCAGTTCTACGGAATGAGCGGAAAAGTCGGCCAGCTCTCGTTCTACGACTCCACCGGAGCCCGCGGATACGAGATGACCAAGCCTTATTCCGAAAAGACCGCCGAACTTATGGACAGCGAAGTAAAGGCCATCGTGGAAGAAGTACACAGCCGTACCCTGAAGATACTTACCGACAACCGCGCCGCTTTCGAGAAGATAGCCAACCTGCTGCTGGAGAAGGAAGTCATCTTCGCCGACGATATCGAAGCCATCCTTGGTCCTAAAGTCAAAGCAGAATAAAATGAAAACGGTAGTAGTAAGGTCGATAAGCGGATTGCTTTTCATAGCAGTGATGCTGGCGGGCTTGCTCATCAACGGGCATCTCTTCAGCTTGCTTCTGGCGGTGATGACCTTCGGAATGATTTCGGAGCTCATCAAGGTCCCCGGTTTTGCCAGACAGAAGCCTGGCGTACTCTACTACGTCGTAGGCACCGTGTATATACTGATGGCTATGGCCTTGCTGATCGTCCTTGCCTACGCCGGCGGAGATTTCTCCGGAAAACTGCCCCTTTGCTTCTTCATACTCATATGGTGTTCCGACGTGGGTGCCTATTGCATAGGAAGCACCATAGGCAAGAAGACAGGAAGCAAGAAGATGGCTCCCACCATCTCTCCCAACAAATCCTGGGCTGGTTTCTGGGGCGGTATGGCGTTTGCGCTCATCGGCGCATTCGTCCTTGCTCGCACCTCGATGCTGGAGTTCCCCATCTGGGCAGCTCTTGTCCTCGGACTGCTAATACATTGCTCGGGAGTGGTCGGGGACCTGATAGAGTCCGCCTGGAAACGCCATTTCGGTGTCAAGGATTCAGGAAGCATAATGCCGGGCCACGGCGGCTTCCTCGACCGCTTCGACAGCTCCCTGCTTGCAATTCCCTTCGGTACACTATTTCTAGCTGCAATTAATTTAATCTGATGAGACAAAGAATAGACGGTAATTCATACGGAACGCTGGCAATCGTTTTTCTGATTGCCGCCATCTTCATCTATATCATCAACCAGACAGTTTCCATTCCTTGGGTCAAATGGCCCCTGATAACGGCTGCCTGGCTTTTCTGCATATGGCAGCTGTATTTCTTCCGCCTTCCCAAGCGCACGAGCGTCGGCAGCGACAAGATAGTCAGTTCGGCTGCGGACGGCAAGGTGGTGATAGTGGACGAGTATTACGAGAAAGAGTATCTGGAACGTAACTGCAAGAGGGTATGCGTCTATATGGATTTCTTCGACGTGCACGCCAACTACTGGCCGGTCACGGGAGAAGTCGTCTATTACAAGTATCATCCCGGCAAGCACCTGCTCGCCTTCAAGCCCAAAGCTTCGGAAGAGAACGAGCACGCTTCCTGCTGCATACGCACCGAATCCGGGGCCGAAGTGCTGTTCAAGCAGCACGCAGGCACCTTCGCCCGCCGCATAGTGAATTATGCCAAACCGGGCATGAAGGTGGTGGCCGGGCAGCAGTGCGGCATCATCAAGTTCGGATCGAGGATGGATATATTGCTCCCGCTGGATGCTGAGGTAAAGGTCGCCGTAGGGGACCATACCACGGCCTGCGAGACCGTCATTGCTCAGCTTCGATAAGTTCCAGCAGTTTGTCGGGAGCTTCGCTTTCAGGAACGTGCATCAATACGGGCACGTTCTTTTTGTATATGCTGACCTTGCCATTGCCCTCTCCGACATAACCCCAGTCGGCATCCGCCATCTCGCCGGGGCCGTTCACTATGCAACCCATCACGGCAATCACCATTCCCTTCAGATGGGAGGTGCGAGCCTTGACCTGCTCGAAGGCTTCCTGGAGATTGTACATAGTGCGTCCGCAACCGGGGCAGGCGATGTACTCGGGCTTGTAGAAGCGACGGCGCGCGGCCTGCATTATCTCGTCGGCAAGGTAGGAGTCGAATCCGGCGCCCAGGCCGGTTTCGAGCGCAAGGGTATCGCTGCGATGCATAAGCAGGGAAGGACCGTATTTGCATGCGGCCTCCAGCATGGTCCTTTCCCTGGACTCCGGCATGCTAATAGGCTTGCCTGAATAGTATTCGGAGAGGAAACGCGCCACCGGCAGCTCGGCCACGGGATCCTCGGTAAGGGATACCCTGATGGTGTTTCCTATGCCCATCTCCAGCAGTGTGCCGATTCCCACGCAGGACTTGATACGCCCGCTGTCGCCATTGCCGGCCTCGGTGACGCCAAGATGCATAGGGAAAACTACGCCTGCTTCTTCCATCATGGAATGAAGGTGCCGGTAGGCATCCACCATTACCACGGTGTTGCTGGATTTCAGGGAGACGACCACCTGGTAGAAGTCGTTGTCGATGCAGAGCTGCAGCCACTCCATCGCGGCCTTGGCCATCGCCAGGGGAGTGTTTCCGTAGAGTTCCGTGATATATTTGCCGAGGGAACCGTGGTTGAGACCTATCCTTATGGCCGTGCCGTGTTCCTTGCAGACTTCTATCAGCCGGGCCAGCTGGGCCTTGGCTTCTTCATGGTCGGGATGGAAATTGCCGGGGTTTATGCGCACCTTCTCCACGTAGGGGGCCACTTCTATGGCCGTACGGGAAGAGAAGTGGATGTCTGCAACCAGGGGAGTGTCCACACCCGCGGAGCGCAGACGCCTGCTGATCTCCCTGACGCAGGGCACGTCCTTGGAAGAGGGCACCGTTATCCTTATAAGCTCGGCACCGGCCGCAGCAAGGGCCTTGCATTGGGCAACGGTGGCATCTACGTCGTCCGTATGGGTGTTGCACATAGTCTGGATGACTATATGGGAGGGATCTCCTATTACGAGATCCTTACCTATCCTGACTTTCAGTATTTCCGGAGATTTCATTTTCCAATTCCCAACCTTTGATGACTATTTCCCTGGCCTGGCGCCTGAGGTCCTTGGATGTGCGGCCGGTACGCTTGGTCAGCTGAATATGGATACCTGCCGTAATGTTTATGTCGAACGGATAGACATAACGGTAGAAATAACCCTTGTAAGAACCCGAGAAAGTGTCCGGCTCGCATATGCTGGACCAAGAATAGCGTACAAGGGCGTTCACGTGGAATTCCACGGGACTGAACACCAGGCCGAATCCCGCACCTCCCTGGAGACCGTAGTCGAAGCGCCGGTCGGTGGACGAGAAACTGTTTTCGAGGCCCTGGGTTACGTTCGGCCCCTCCCTGGTGATTGCCAGCCTGTATCCGGCATAGAGGCCGGCGTTGGCCATTACCTTGAAGTAAGGGGCATCATAATGAAGATGGGCGAGGAAGGGAAACTCCACGACCTCTATGGTCGCCTGCGTGGCACCTTCTTCGGTATCCACCGTACCTTTCTCCTTGTCAACCTTGAAACGGTAACCCTCGTGGCCGTAGGCCAGGCCCATCTGGTAGCCGAAATAGGGCAGGAAATCGAAAAGCTTCAGATAGTGCGTATAGGTAAGCGACACATAAGTGGGATTGAAGAGCCTTTCCTGCTTCTTGACTTCGTTGGCGAAGTTCATTTCGGAGAAGGAGACACCGTAGTTGACTCCTATGAGATCGTAGTCGTTGATGGTGAAAGACTCCTGGGCTCTAGTGCTCAGGACCGTACATATCAGCGATGCCAGTATGACTGCGGCTTTCCTTATCATTTCGCGAACAGTTCAGAAAGATTGATGGTCTGGTCGATTTCGGACGACTTCAGCACGTCCAGATAATCGGCCCCGCCGAAGACTACGAAGCGGACGGGCTCCGGCTGACGGTGCTGCAGCAGGTCGCCTGTATCCACTATGGAGTTCCTGTTGCCGTCGTCGGCCACCCTCATATAGTATTTCCCTTCACGGAGGTAGGGGAAGTCCAGGGTGCAGTCCTTATCGATTATGTAGCTGCGCAGGACCTTGCTGCGCTTCTCGTCAAGCAGGTCGATGATGTATTTCCTGTCCACTCCGGTGATTTCGGCGTGCAGGGTACTAAGGGATTCGTCCGTAGGGAGGCTGACCTTGACCTCGGTACTGTCGGACCAGAATCCGTTGATGTCCTTGAAGGAACGGTGGGGGACCTTGAGGAAATACTCGAAACCGGGCTGGAACTTGACCTTCGGCCTGATAGTGTAGCGGCGCAGGTTGAGCGAATCCCTTTCCACCGTGAACTTGTCGGTAAACTCCTTCTGTTTGGGATTCACATAGCGGAACCTCAGCGAATCGAAATGCTCGTAGATTATGGGATAGTTGAACTCCAGCACGAAACCGTCCTGTTCCACCTTTTCGGGCTCAGCCTTGAGCGTGAACACGCAGGTGGTATCCTCGTGCTTGAGGTTGCGTCTGCGGCTCTTGGAGAAGTTCTTTTTGACATCGGGCTCCATCACCAGTTTCACATGTTCCAGTTCGGGCTTCAGGACGCCCAGGGAATCGGTCTTCCTGTAATTCACGAAGAGATGCAGGGTGTCGGGGGCGGGACGCCGGTCGTTGAGCCAGAGTTCGAGGCTGTCCTGCTGTATGTTGAACTGGGAGATGACCCTGTCGGCAGGATATCCTCCGAACCAGAGGGAATCTATCCAGGCATCGGGAGCCATGAAGGTGATGTAGGCCGAACGGGGAGACATCCTGACCTTGTTCACTATGAACTGCTTCGAGGGGAACTCGCGGAAGACCTTGAGTTCGTACTGGCTGCGGCGCTCCTGGCATCCCAGGGTATCGGTCATATCGTATTTCAGCAGCTCGGGGATGCTGTCGGCGACCTTCCACTCCGGGCGTATGAGGGAGTCTATGAATGCCACCCTGTCAACATCGGGATTATAGATATTGTCCTCGCCGGTATCCTTTATGGCATACAGGCGGTAGAGGGTATCCTGGATATAGGGCAGCACGAAATAGCCCCAGTCGTCGGTCTTTCCTGCAGCATAAGGCCTGCTGAGGAAGATGGCCGAGTCGGAATGGTCCTTGTAAAGCATCACCGTCGCCCCTTTGACAGGAGAGAGGGTGTTGCAGTCCAGCACCGTGCCGGTGACGAACATAGAATCTATCTGCTCACCGGTGGAGAACACATAGGTGAATCCCGGGAACTTGTTCCCTTCGTTATTGTCCGCTATCGCCCCGTTCAGGTTCAAGGTATAGGTCGTATTGGGCTGCAGGGGCTTTTCGAAGGTAACCACCAGGCTCTTACCCACTATCCTTGCCTTAGGCTTCTTCTCGAGAGGAGGGGAGAGGAAGATATCGCCGGGGGTCTTGATGGTCACGTATTCATCGAAATAGAAAACTATCTTTCCCTTTTCCAGAGGGAACATCACTTCTCCGGGCAGAGGTTTGATGTTGACTATGTAAGGGGGGATGGTGTCCTTGGGGCCGCCCTTCGGTGCTTCCGTGGTGTTGGCGCACGAAGGCACGAACACCGGAAGGAGCAGCGCTGAGACTATCAGTATGAGGGGCAGGTATTTCTTCATCATATATCTGTTCTGACGACATCCTGTATGCCGTCTATCTGGCTGAGGCCGCGTATCATGGCCTCAAGGTTGTTCTTGTCGCGCACCAGCATCTCGATATATCCTTCCATCACGCCGTCCTTTCCGCCGAGATGTATTTCCCGTATGTTGATTTCCATGGTCAGGGAGATGAACTGGCTGATCTTGCTCAGCAGTCCGCGCTTGTCGATGCCGCGTATCGAGAGCCTCACGGGGAATTCCTCGAACTCGGAGTCGAAGTTCTCTACCACTACGAAACGGGAACTGCCGTATTCCAGGGCCAGTTTCTCTACCTCCGGACAAGCCTTCTTATGTACAATCACCGTGCCGTCATCGGCCTTGAAACCTATGACGGGATCCCCGGGAAGAGGCTTGCAGCAGAGAGAAAGCACGTATCCCCGGCTGTCGGGCATCTGCTTTACCACCGAGAAGGTATCCCTGAACTCTTCCGGGCCGAGCAAGCCCAGGCCCACGCGGAAGTAGAGTTCCGAAGCGTCGTTCAGCATAGTGGCCTTGAGGAGTTTCTTGAGATTCTCCTGGGACCTCTCCACTCCCATCACCGAAAGCCTCTCGGCGTAGATTTCCTTGCCCTTCTCGATAAGGGGACGACGGTTGCGGCGGAAGAACTCGGTAACTATGTTGCGGGCGTGCCTGGTCTGGAGGAACTGCAGCCATTCCACCTTGGGCTGGCCGCTCTCTGCAGTGATTATCTCCACCTGGTCGCCGCTGCGCAGCACCTGCGAGAGGGGAGTAAGCTTCATATTCACCTTGGCGGCGATGGCCTGGTTGCCTATGTGCGTATGTATGCTGTAGGCGAAGTCCAGCACGGTCGCTCCGTTCTGTATGGAACGCTGTTCCCCCTTGGGAGTGAATACCACTATATCGGTGGTTATCAAGTCTTTATGTATGATGTCCAGCAGCTCGAGGGCATTCACGTCGGTGGATACCAGTATCTCCTGCACCTTCTTCAGCCACTTGTCCATCTCGCTGTCTTCCTCGGAGATGTAGCCGTTGTTCTTGTAGGACCAGTGGGCGGCGATACCCTTCTCGGCGATGTCGTCCATCCTGCGGGAACGGATCTGGACCTCTATCCAGAAGCCCGAACGGCTCATAAGCGTGCAGTGCAGGGCCTCGTATCCGTTGCTCTTGGGAGTCGTTATCCAGTCCCTGAAGCGGGATTGCTGGGAAGTGTAGAGGCCTATGAGGATGGAGTAGATGAGATATGCGCGGCGGCGCTCGGCATCAGGGTCGAGAGACTGGTCGAAGATTATCCTGACCGCGTAGAGGTCGTAGATCTGCTCGAAAGGCACCTTCTTGTTGCGCATCTTGAACCATATCGAATAAGGGGTCTTGATACGCTTCTTTATGACGAAGGGGATGTCGGCCTGTTTCAGGGCGGTTTCTATGGGAGTAATGAAGTCGTTGATCTCAGAATCCCTCTCGGCCACGTTGCGGCTCACCTTGTCGGATATCTCCTTATAGGCGTCGGGTTCCTTGAAACGCAGCCAGATATTCTCCATCTCCGATTTCACTCCGTACAGGCCGAGCCTGTGGGCGAGGGGGATGAAGATGAACATAGTCTCGCTGAGTATCTTGTCGCGCTTGTGCTCTGGCATGAACTCGATGGTGCGGCAATTGTGGAGGCGGTCGGCAAGCTTTATGAGCACCACGCGCACGTCGTCATTGAGGGTAAGAAGTATGCGTTTGAGATTCTCGGCCTGTATGCTCTCGGTGGACGTCATAGGGCCGCGCTTGCGGTCCTCGTTGTCCAGAACGGTCTTGATCTTGGTGAGTCCGTCCACAAGAAGGGCTATGCGGTCCCCGAAGAGGTTGCGTATGTCTTCTATGGTGTAGTCGGTATCTTCCACGACATCGTGGAGCAGGGCCGCGGAAATGGACTTGTAGCCAAGTCCTATCTCATTGACCACTATGCCGGCCACCTGTATGGGATGCAGTATGTAGGGCTCCCCGGAACGCCTGCGCACATTGCGGTGGGCACCGTTCGCGAAATCGAAAGCCTTCTGCACGACGGCCATTTCTTCCTCGTCGCGGCAACGCTCCGCAGCAACTTTGCGCAGCTTCTCCCACTCTTTCCTGATGAGATTGTAGTCCTTTATGGTAAACTTCGAGACGCTCATTTCTTAAGTTCGGCTTCATCCTGGAGCGCATAGCTGAGCTGGGCTCCGTACATAATGATCTGGAAACTGAAATTCAGCCAGATCAGGAACAAGGGAATGGCGGCGATGACTCCGTAAACGGCATTCAGACGGCTCACGAACACCTGGGTTTCCAGATAGATGTACTGGAAGAGGCAGAATATGGCGCCTGAGAACACCGCGGCCACCAAGGCGTGCCTGTAGCGTACGAGACAGGCCGGGATATATTTGAACGCAGCCGACAGCGTAAACACTACCACGGCATAGAACAGCAGCCACGACACGAATCTGGTGAGGTAGGCGGCATCTATGCCTATGAGCGAAACTGCATTGGTATAAGCTGCGATTCCGTAGCAGAAAATGATAACCACGAAGGGTATCATAAAAAGCAATCCTATGTAGAAACTGAATCGCTTATAGGTCTTACGGGGTATCTTGCGTATGCCCCAAACATTGTTAAAAACCCTTTCGGTCTGGAACATCAACCAGATGATGGTCCACAAGAACATCAGTGCGGACACTACGCCGACCGGCCCGGAATGGGCCACTTTGAGTATGTTGTCGGCCTTCTCGATGGCGATCTTCACCAGGTCAAGGTTGTTGGGCAGCAGGGTGGTGAGCAGCACTTCCAGTTTGTCCGCTATGTGCAGGCCCTTGGAGACGAAGAATATGAAAGCCACCAGGGGGACTATGGCCAGCGTCACGAAATAGCTGAGCGCCACGCACTGGAATCCCATCCTGTGTTCGGCAAAGGTGTCGAAGGTCTTGCGCACTATCCTGATGAAGTGCACTATGCTCCTCCAGGTCTTGGTGGCGAAGTCCGTCTCCATTGCCCAGACCTTATCGGTGAAGAGCTCCTTTATGTCTTTCCAGGTGACTTTCCTGTCGGTCATCTCATACTTTCTCATATCCTAGAAAAGACTAAGCTGTTCGACTTTATCATTTTGGGCCGAGAGCCCGGCGCTTTCGGGAAGAAGGGCCAGGAAGGCTTCTTCTCCCATCACGGGTACGCCAAGCTGCTCGCATTTGCGGAGTTTCTCGGGCCCGGGTTTCTCGCCCGCAAGCAGGAAGGATGTCTTGCTGCTGATGCTGCCCGAATTCTTACCTCCGTGTTTTTCTATCAGAGCCTTCATATCGTCGCGGGAGATGCTGAAGGTTCCGGAAATCACGATGCTCTTGCCGGCAAGGGCATCGGAAAGTTTGTCCGCCGCCTCGCCGACCCCGAAACGGAGGCCGTGCGAACGCAGACGCCTGATCTGCTCGAGATGAGCCTCGTCCCGGAAATATGAATAGATGCTGGCTGCGCAGACATCTCCCACGTCAGGGACTTCCTTGAGCTGTTCTTCGCTGGCGGCCTTAAGGCTGTCGATGTCTCCGAAGAACCTGGCCACCGTCTTTGCGGTGGTTTCGCCCACGTAGCGTATTCCAAGGGCGAACAGGACGCGCTCGAAAGGCACTTCCCTGGATTTCTCCAGGCTGTCGCGGAAGCGCATCGCGGATTTCTCCCTCCATCCCTCGAGGGCCATCAGCTGATGCAGGCTGAGGTCGTACAGATCGGCCGGAGTCCTGGCAAGCCCGAGGGTGAATAGCTGGTCGACAGTGGCCTCTCCGGCAAGAATGTCCATTGCCTTGCGGGAGCAAAAGTGCAGCAGTTCCCCCTTAATCTGCATAGGGCAGCCGTCACTGTTGGGGCAGAACCACTTGGCTTCGTCTTCTTCACGCACCAGGGGAGTGCCGCAGTCGGGGCATACCGAAGGGAAATCAGGCAGCCTGGCTCCCGCTTTGCGCAGGGAAGGCTCGACGGCCGTAATCTTGGGGATTATCTCCCCGCCTTTCTCGACATAGACTGAATCTCCTTCGTGGATGTCCAGCTGGCGCATCTGGTCCTCGTTCACAAGGGTGGCGCGCTTGACGATAGTCCCGGAAAGGAGCACAGGTTCGAGGTTGGCGACAGGGGTTATAGCACCGGTACGGCCCACCTGATAGTCGATAGAAAGAATGGGGGTGAGGGCCTGCTCGGCCTTGAACTTATATGCCACGGCCCATCGGGGGGACTTGGAAGTGTAGCCCAGGGCACGCTGGCAGGCCATCTCGTTAATCTTGATGACCACGCCGTCAGTGGCGAAGGGAAGCTCCTTGCGCTTGACGTCCCAATAGTCTATGTATTCCTTGATTTCCTTGATATCGTGGCAGAGCCTGCGATGCTCGGAAACAGGAAGGCCCCAGGAAGCGGCGGCGCGCAGGGCCTGGTCGTGGGACTCGAAGTCAAGGCTTTGCGCCGGGATGTGGTACAGGGTGCACCAAAGCCCGCGGCCTGCGACTTCGTCGGGATTCTGCAGCTTGAGGGAGCCGGAAGCGGCGTTGCGGGGATTCGCGAAAGGCTGTTCGTCGTCCAGGGTACGGAGTTCGTTCAGATGGTCGAATGCCTCATAGGGCATCAGCACCTCGCCGCGGATTTCGAATTCTTCGGGATAATCTCCTTTCAGCTGCCTGGGTATGTTGGAGATGCGCAGGGCGTTGCGGGTAACATCGTCGCCGACGACTCCGTCCCCGCGGGTAAGGGCCTGCACAAGCTTGCCCTTCCGGTAGGTGAGGCAGATGGCGGTGCCGTCGAACTTGAGCTCGCAGCAGTAGCTGAAGGATGTATCCAGAGCCTTGTCCGCCCTGGCCGAGAATTCTTCGACTTCTTCTATGGAGTAGGTGTTGGCAAGCGAAAGCATGGGATAGCGATGGGCACGCTGCACGAAACCGCCCTCCAGGTCGCTGCCGACCTTGCGGGTAGGGGAATCGTCGGAAGCGAATTCCGGGAAATCCGCTTCCAGCGCTTCCAATTCGTGCATCAGCTGGTCATACTCATAATCAGACATCCTGGGGGCGTTGTCGACGTAGTACAGCCGGCTGTTCTCCTCCAGGATGGTTCTGAGTTCGAGTATCCTGCTATGTGCCGCAGCTTTCTCCATGGGAAAAGGCTTACCAGCCCAGGATCTTCTTGAAATCGTACTCCTCGGGATTGGCTACGATGGCCTTGGCAGCTTCGTAGTCGGCGGGAGTGATGTAGTGGCAGATATGCGAATAGTAGTTCTGCGCGATGCCTCCTTCGATGCTGACGCGACGGGGAGGGATCTTGCCTTCCGCATTCTGAAGGTCCTTAAGATAGAGGGGATGGGCCTCGCCGTTGGCATCGACATAGACCATGCAGCCGGTCTCTCCCTTTGCGAAGAGTTCGTAGGCACCCATGGCGAGTTCGGTGCAGTAGGTAAGGTCGAATCCGATAGGATCCTGGCAACGCACGTCGTAGCCGATCTCCACGGGACGGGTCTTGATCTTGAGGCCGATCTTCTTGAACTCCTTCTCGAGGATGTCGTTGAAGAGAACTGCCTTGCTGATCTTGCCGAGCTCGGGATGTCCGTGCTCATCGTAGGTCATGGTGACGCCGGCTGCCTTGATCTCCTGAGGGTCGAGGTCGTGGAAGACGCCTTCGGCGACTACTACGGTGCCGTAAGGGATTCCGAGGATCTGACGCTTGATGATGGTGGAGATGGCAAGCTTGACTATCTTGTCGAGGCTGATGGCCGTCTTGTTGAACATCTCGGGGATGATGGTCATAGGGCAGTGGGTGGCCTCGCCTATACCGAGGGCAAGGTGGCCTGCGCTGCGGCCCATAGCGCTGATGAGCAGCCAGTTGCCGGAGGTGCGGGCATCTTCATAGACGGTGCGCGCGATATGTGCGCCTTCGTCCTTGGCGGAGTTGAATCCGAAGGTAGGAGCGTTTCCGGGCAAGGGAAGGTCGTTGTCGATGGTCTTGGGAACGTGGATGTTGTGGATGGGGTAGCGCTTGGCCTCGAGGAACTTGGCGATACGGTTGGCCGTGGATGCGGTATCATCGCCGCCGACGGTGACGAGGAGCTTGATGTTGTTGCTCTTGAAGAGTTCGAGGTTGAAGTTCTCTTCGAAATCTTTGTCGGTAGGTTTGAAGCGGCTCATCTGAAGGTAGCTGCCACCTCTGTTGAAGTAGGCGTCCGCCTTGAAGAAGTCTATCTCCTCGGTACGGGGAGCCTTGCTGAAAAGGCCGGAATATCCGCCGTGGAGGCCGATTACGCGATAACCATTGGAAAGGAATGTCTTTGCTACAGAGCAGACGACGGTATTCATACCCGGAGCCGGGCCACCGCCGCAAAGGATGATGATTGAATCTTTCATATTGTTAAATAAAACCTTCTAACTAATAATACGCGCAAAGTTAACAAAAAATATCCACACTTAGAGCGTAAGAATGCTGTATCCCCAGGCGGAAACCGAAAGCGATGCTTTGGCCGGGAGCCAGGCCAGTTCTTCGCGGGAGCGGAGGTCCTCAGGGATGTTCAGGGTCATGCTGGCAGGCTCTCCCGAGAAATTGCAGGCGACTATCACCGCATCAGCCTTACGTGCTCCAGGGGCGAGGTAATGCCGTATGAACGCAAAATGCTTTTCGGGATCGAATCCCAGCACCACGGAATTGCACCAGCAGAGGTCGTAGTTCTCCCCTTCGAGGAAGAGGGGACCGAATATCCCTCCGGGGGAGAGACACTCGAAAACGGCCCTGTAAGCTTGCAGTACGCAGGATTCCTCCTCGTTCAAGCCAGTCCCGGAATGAATATGGCGGTATAGCCTGCGCAGAGGATCCGGGTGCACCCAGTCGAATATGGATGTCCTGCCCTCGGCGCCTTCGGAAGCATCGGTACCAATCTCCTGACCCATATAGATCATATAGGACGCCCTGTTGAAAAGGGCGCCGACCACCAGCGCGGGGCCGGCTTTGGTGGCATCTCCCGCAAAGTAGGGGGATGCGAAGCGCTGCTCGTCGTGATTCTCCAGAAAGTTGAGCATATTGGGCTGCAGATCCTGCAGGAACTGCCAGTTGCGGGTGATTCCGCGGGCGGTGGAACCTCGGCAGATGATGGATCGCAGGTTGTCGTAGAGGCCGGATTTGTCGTAGAGGAGGTCGAATCCCAGTTCCTTGATATAGCGGCGGTAGTTTCCCTTGTCGTAGGCCTCTCCTATGAAGAGCATCCCGGGATACTCCTTCCTGACCTCGGAAATAAGCCATCCCAGGAATTCGGGCGGCACCATCTCCACCATGTCGCAGCGGAAGCCATCCACGCCCTTGGAAGCCCAGAAGAGCAGTATCTTCAGCATTTTCTCCCAGGTATCCGGATGATTGTAATCGACCTTGCGGGTATCCGACCAGTCATAGTCGTACCAGCTGCATACGGGCAGGTCCTTGCATTCGGGGGAAACGTGGTTGGGGATGTAGTCTATTATGACCTTGAGCCCAGCCTTATGGGTACGGCGCACGAGATTGCAGAATTCCTTCATCCTGGCGCAGGGATCATCGGCAAGATAGGGGTTCACATCATAATAATCCTCTATGGAATAGGGGGATCCGGGATCGCCTTTGACGTAAGGCCGGCCGCTGGCGTGGCGTATCACCCCTGTATACCATACCGCACTGACGTGCAGGCTCTTGAGATAATCGAAACACTTGGAGTCCCAGTCGGAAAACTTTCCTTTGCCCCAGATGCGGGGCAGTACCTGATAGATTACTTCCATCTCCTGAATTCGGATACGGTTATCGCAGCGGCTATCGAAACGTTCAAGGATTCCGCACCTCCGCCGAAGGAAGGAATGGTCAGAGCGCGGCTGCATTCCGCGGCCACTGCATCGCTGATTCCATCCGCCTCGTTACCGAGCACTATCAGTGCCTCGGAGGGAAGGGTGCTGCGGTAGATGTCGTCTCCCTTCAGGAAGGTTCCGAACACATCCAGGCCCGCTTCGCGGAATTCCCTGCATTTTGAAGGTATGTCACAGTATATAAGCTTCTTACGGAATATGGCTCCCATAGAAGCCTGCACCACTTTAGGATTGTAGAGTTCGACGCTATCGGGGGAAGCGAACACGCAGTCGATGCCGAACCAGTCGGCCAAGCGCAGGATAGTGCCCATATTGCCGGGGTCCCGCACCGAATCCAGGGCGAGGCAAAGGCCCGAGGCACCGTGGACGGCCGGGGCGGGCTTGCGGACGACCGCGAGCACGGGGGAGGGACTGGTCTGGGAGCTGATCCTTTCCATAATCTTTTCCCCCACATCCGACCTGCGTACCACGCGCACCACGTCCAGCCCTGAGGAAAGGGCTTCGGAGACCATCTTCTCGCCTTCTACCAGGAAGAGGCCCGACTCGTCGCGGAATTTCTTCTCGCGAAGCGAGCGGATCTGGCGGATTTCGTTGTTGCTGAGTGCTTCCATCAATGCAAAAATACATTCAAGGCGAGACAAAAGCAAATAATTGTTATCTTTGTAAGGTATGAAACGCCTTTTCCTTTACACTGGTTTATGCCTGCTGCTCTTCGCCTGCAGCACTACCCGCGTCCTCGAAGAGGGCCAGTACCAGCTGGAAGGGAACAATGTGGTAATCACCGACGACAACGGATTCTCCACCGGCGAAATCAGCAACTACATACGCCAGGACGATGGTGACGGCGGCCTGCTGGGCTTCAATCCCTTCGTCTATGTGTACAACTGGTCGAAAAAGGACGGCCTCTGGCATAAGATAGGCACGCCTCCCATCGTTTACGACGAGGCCTCCGTGGGCACGTCGATAAACAACATCTCCAACAGGCTGCGCTATCTGGGCTACTACGATTCCAAGGTGGACAGCACCACCATCAGGAACGGCAAGAAGATCAAGGTCAACTACATAGTCACCCTGGGCAAGCGTCTTCCCATAGAGAAGATAGAATACGAAGTGCCGGACTATATGCCTTTCGCAGGGGATTTCTACGCCGATACGGCCACAGTTTCTAGCCTGCTCAAAGGCAGCTACCTGTCCGAGAAGCTGCTGGAAGAAGAGACCGTGCGTTCTTCCTCCCGTATGCGCAACCTGGGTTACTACTCCCTGGTCAAGGACAATTACTCCTTCGAGGCGGATACCGTCGGGGGCCACACCCTGCTCAAATACCGCATCAGGGAATACGAGCGCAGCCAGACACCCGCCGCCGCCAGGCCCCTGAACCGATATACCATAGGGAAGGTGACCATATCCCTGCCCAAGGACCTCAAGTTCAGGGAGTCCGTACTCACCGGCCTGAATACGGTCAAGCCCGGGCAGCTCTACCGCGAAAGCACAGTTTCGACCACATACGGAAGGCTTTCCTCCCTGAAGGTGTTCAGCGGTGTCGCCATAGAGATGACCCAGGCGGACAGTTCCGTGGTTGATTGCAGGATCAATCTCTCCCGCTCCCCGATGCAGGGGTTCAAGGTAAACCTGGAAGGCTCTTCCAACTCTTCCGGACTGATGGGCATCTCTCCCCAGATAAGCTATTTCCACAAGAATATCTTCCACGGAGGAGAGTGGCTGAACCTCGGTTTCAACGGAAACTTCCAGTTCAAGTTCGACGACGATACCAAGGCTACCGAATACGGATTCTCGTC
>JAEEGK010003851.1_pt1 | contig 37085 bp, 25 predicted proteins | sample 8958771 | NCBI WGS metagenome assembly JAEEGK01 (sample SAMN16246547, study PRJNA631951) | gut metagenome | biome: gut microbiome; feature: rumen; material: SC-attached | host: Bos | place: Iran: Karaj | collected 2018-10 | reverse complement strand
ATTTTCATCATCATCATTTTCTTCATCATTAATATTTTTTTCTTTATTTTCATTTTTTTCTTCCATTTTTTTTTTTTAATCTCTTCATTTTTCTTTTTAATAGAATTTAATTTATCAACAATAAATCCAATTAAAAAATCCATAGTTTCTTTAACTCCAATATTTTTTTTAACACTAGTACGAAAGCATTTAACAAAATTATTTTTCATAGCAAAATCTTTAAAAGAAGCATCATTTTTAACATCATCTTCACTGACTAAGTCAATTTTATTTTGTACTAAAACACAAGGTAAAAAACTTCCATCTTTAAATCTTGCATTTTCATCAATTGAATTTTTCCATTTTAAAGTACTAAATTTTTAAATTTATAAAAATTTAAAATTAAATTTACTCATCTAAAGATCTTTTATCAGTTATATCACTAAAAATAATACAACCATGTGAATTTTTTGAAAGAACTTTTGTCATTGTAATATATCTATCTTGACCTCCAATATCCCATATTTGAGTTTTATAATAGTTTCCTTTATATTCTTCTATTTTATAACTAAAATCTGTGTTAATTGTTGCTTTGTATTCATCTTGAAATTCATTTTTTAACCACATTCTACAAAATGATGTTTTTCCTGTGTTGTATTTACCTATTATGATTATTTTTAATTCTCCTTTTGTTTTTTTATTTATCATTTGTTTTTTATTATATTTTTTTTTATTTTTTGTTTTTTATTTTTTAATTTGATTTTTTTAGGATTATATGATATATTAATGTTTTTATTATTTTTTTACCGAATTAATAATGGCTTTTACTGAAAAGAGAAGTAGGAATAATAATAAAGATATATTTCAAAATAAAAATTATACTTTATATAATTCACTTCATGCAGATAATCAAAGATCAGAAAGTTTTAAAAAAAAATTAACTACTCAAAATAAAATCAAAAATATTAAAAATTACTTTTTTATTGTATCTAATCAAAATAATAAAGATAAATTTCCATTATTAACTGACGGAAATATATCAAATAACAATGAAAAAATGAATACAATTTCAACTTCAAAATCAATAAAAATAAAAAAAGTAATTGAAGATAAAAGTTTCTTAACAAAATTAAAAAAAATTAATGTTGATTTTCATATAAAAAGAAAATTAAAAGAAGAAGAAAAAAACGAATCATATGATAGAATATATAATAAAATAAAATTATTTCGAACAAGAACTCATTTAATAGATAATAGATTAAATCTTTTATATTCAGAAAATATTGATCAATTTCATAGAGATGTTACAAATAGAAAATATGTAAAATTTAATGAAGATACTATAAATAGGGATAATAAAGAAATTGATGAAGCTCATCATAAAGTTAAATTTTTAAAAAATACAATCGATTATGTTTTTCCAAAATATGTTTTGGCAATATCAAAATATAATAATGCAAAAACAATGTCTTTTAGAAATAGAAAATTTTTATCACCTTCTCAACAAACTCAACGTAAGTTTATTAATGAAAATTCTGAATTGAGTTCTTTTTTAAAAATACCATTAAAAATAAAGAAAATTCTTGTATGAAATCTTGTATATTATATTATAATTTATTTAATCTTTTATATTACTATATATAATTAGGGAAAATATAAAATAAATAAAACATAATTTATTTTAAAAACAATTATTATATATTATTTATTATTATAAAAAGTAGTAATATCAATATTAAATATTTGCATTATTATACTTAACCAAAAAGTTAAAATATTTCCAATATCAGGTAATTCAGTTAATAATTGATTAAATTTACATAAATTCATATATTCATAAACATTTCCTTGAAGAGGATGATTTTCTTTTGAAATTTCACAAAATTTAATAAAATCATTATCAGAAGGGAATTTTTTCATATAATCATTAAATGAAATAGGAATACCATTCATATCATATATTATAAAATATAAAACTGGTAATTGATATGTTTCACTATATAATATATTTATATGAAGAACATATTCATTTTCTAAATTAAAAGATGATTTAATATATGAAATTTTAATCATTTTATTAGTTGTACAAATATTAAATTTATTATTTGTTTCATTTGATAATTTAATAGCATCATTATAAAATTGTTCATAAGTATAATTAAAATTACTATTCATCAAAATTAAAAAAATTTATATTGTTTTAAATAAAAAATAATTAAATAATTAAACACAAATATAAAATACAAAATTAAAAAAAATAAATATTGTTTTATTTGAAAAATGCCAAATTATGGTGATCCAAAATATTGGGAAGACAGATATAAAAATTCAAAAGGAAGTTTCGATTGGTTAGAAGATTATGAAAGTTTAAAACCAACAATATTAAAATTAAATTTATCTAAAGAAGCAAAAATTTTAAATTTAGGATGTGGAAATTCACCATTCTGTGAAGATATGTATGAAGATGGATTTCACAATATAAGTAATATTGATATTTCAAATAATGCAATTGAAATAATGAAAAAGAGAAATGAAAAAAGAAAAGAAATGACATTTGAAGTAATGGATGTTAGAAATTTAAAATTTAAAGATTCTTCAATTGATTTAGCAGTTGATAAAAGTACAATTGATGCTTTATTATGTGGAAATTCTTCATATATAAATGTAGCAAAAATGTTAAAAGAAGTTCAAAGAGTTTTAAAAGGTAATTTTTTATATAAAATATAATTTTTTAATTATATTTTAGTTGGAGGATATTATATGGCAATTTCATATGGTGAACCTCAAAATAGAGTTGTTCATTTTCAAAGAAAGTTTTTAAAATTTGATATTGAAACTATTAAAATTGAAAAAAAAGGAGATGAAACTAAAATTCATTATATTTATTTATGTAAAAAATTAGAAGGTGCTGATGATATTAGTAATAAATTTTTTAATCAATGTTTAAAAGAATTGGATAGTTCTGAAACTTTTAAAAATGATTTAATTAATCAATTTTCTGATAAAAAAAAACTTCATACTTTAGCTGAAGCTATGAAAAAAAAACCTTAGGATATCTTAATTTTTATTTTTTGTGATTTTTAAAAAAATAATATTATATGTATATATTAAATTATTATTATTTTACTGTTTTGGAATTTTTTGTAACTGAGTAAATCAAGAGATTAAATGTTGAGAAGGGATTTTTTATATTATAATTTCAATTATTAAAATTTAAGTTTTTTATAAAATTTGATTCAAAAATAATTTAATTTGTTTAATTAAGATATGATACATTTAATTTTTTTTTTTAAATAAAGTGATTTTTTTTCAATGTAAAGTAATAAAATGTATATAATTTTCCTTAAAAATTATTAATTTTTCCTTTACTATTATATCTTATAAACTTATTTTTAAATTAAATATTTTTTTAATAAATTAAAAAGATAAATATGGGAAATGTTCAATGTAAATCTTTAAATGGTAACAAAATATCATTTGAAATGTTAGAAAATATTTTAAAACAAGGTAATTCAGAAATTGAATCAAGAATAAAGCAAGATTATTTATCAATTAAAAATTTAAATAACATAAATAAATGTAAAGCATCATTAGAATATAAAAACATTGTTGATTTTATACCAATCGAAAAAAGGAAAGAACAATTTACAAAATGGATAAAATTAATAGGAATATCATCACTAATAAATTTAAAAAATATAAAACTAGAATTAGAATCAATATTAACAAAAACATACAATAATAAAAAAAACAAATTTAATGAATTAATATTAAATGGTATTCCAGAAAGTATAAGATTTTTAATTTGGATAACTTTAACAAAGAAAATACCAATTAAACGAGATGATTATTATTTTAATGAATTATTACAAAGTGATATTTCATCAGATTTAAAAGAGCAAATAAAAAAAGATATTAATAGAACTTATTCAAATAATGAATGTACAGAAATACAATTAAAACAATTAGAACAAATTTTATATGCAATTACTTTATTTGATAAAGAAATTGGATATTGTCAAGGATTAAATTTTATAGTTGGTTTTATATTAAAAATTACTTTTTTTAATACAATTGATTGTTTTTATTTATTAACTTATATTTTAGAAGAAATTAAAGGTTATTTTATAGAAGATTTTCCTTTACTTAAATTAAATAATTATATTTTCAATCATTTTTTTATTAAATTATATCCTAAATTATCAGAACATTTTAAAAATTTAGAAATTCCAAATGAGTTATGGATTGGTAAATGGATGCAAACTTTATTTACTTTAACTTTACCTTTTAATGAATTATGTAGAATTTGGGATTGTTTTTTTGTAAATGGATTTGATTTTATAATTCCAATTTCATTAAGTATTATTTATTATATGGAAAAAAAATTATTAGAATTTAAAGATTCTAGTGATGTTATTTATTATTTTAAACAATGTTTTAATCCAAATAAATGTGAGATTATATATAATGATTTTGATAAAAGAATTTTGTGCATTGATAAAATAATTGTTAGAGCAAATAAAATATTTAAGTCAATGAATAAAGAATATATTTATAATATCAAAAAAGAATTTAATAAAAAAAATAATAATCTTGAGAAAATAGAAGAGAAATATTGTGATTTAATTACAAAATCTTTTACTTCTCAATCATCAACTGAATTTTCTACATATAAAAAAATATCTAATAATAATTATCTAAGAAAAAATTTTGGAACTAATAAATCTAACTATATCATTTTAAATGAAGATGAAGATGATTTTGAAGAAGAAAATTATTATAAATCAAATAAAATGATATTAAAAACATTTTTTAATTAAAAAAGAGTATAAAAATTAATTTTTACTGATATGTATATTTAATAGTATATAAAATATTTTATAATATATATTTATTTTAATTCTAGAGTTTTTTGTAAAATAAATATTCTTATTTTTATTTTTTTAATTAAATTTAAATTTAGAAAATATATATTAAAATAATATGAAAAAGTCTTATTCATCAATTTATGATGTTAATAATTTAGGATTATTCGATAAAAAAAACATTAAAAATAAAAGTTATCTTTATTATACTAATCTCAGAAATACAAATAAAAATATTATATTTCAAAAGAAAAGTGATATTCAACTTCCAAATCAAAAATCAAATATAATGTCAAATAATTATAATAATTCATATCATAAAATGCATTTAGATAATATGTTAAATCAATTAAAGGATACAATAAATGAATTAAATAATAAAAATTACTCAATTAATATTCCGAGAAAGAATAATTATTATGGAAATTTAAATAATCAAATAAAAAGAATAACTCCTGTGAAAAGATATAATAATTTAAATGATAAAAATTATAATATTATAAATAGAACTTTTCATGATTTATATCAAAGTTCAAATAATAGTTTTGTTGAACCTGTAAATAAACATAGATATGAAGAAAAAAATGAAATTGAGTATTTTAAATTAAAAAAGAGATATTCTGTTACTCCTAAAAGATTTACTTGTCAAGTAGAAAGAAATATAAATGATAATCCATATTCTTATAGAAATATCAGAAAGAAATATAGTGATGAAAAGAGAGAAGAAAGTTATATTAATGAATCAAAATCTAGTTCAAATTTACATATAAATAGTTTAAATTATGAGAAAAATAATAAAAATTTTAAAGGTGAAGAAATAAAACCTTATATTCAATTAAGTCAAAAAAAAAATAACTATATAATGAAAGAATCAAATAAATTTCAAGATATAAAAGAAAATAATAGATATAATATAAATAATAATAATATTTATAATAATAAATTAAATAATAATAATAATAATATTAATAATAGTAATAATATTAATTGTAATAATAATTATAATGAAACAAAAAAAGAAAAAGAAAGAAAAATTAAAGAAAATAATTTTATGCTTAATGAATCGCCTATTAAAAATTATGATAATACTAATTTAAATTATAATGAAAAATTAAATAATAAAAAAGAAGATGAAAATAATAGAATTTTAAAAGAGAGAATTGAAGCAATGGAAAACGAAAGAAATGAAATAAACCTTAAAATACAAAAAGTAATTGAAGAAAATAAAAAATTATATAAAGATAATGAAAATTATTTAAAAGACAAACAAAAAGTTGAAGAAACATTAAACAAAACAAAAAATGAAAATAAGGAAATATTAAAAAATTTAAAAATAAAAGAAAAAGAAAATGAAGAAATAATTGAAAATTTAAAAAAGAGTAATGAACAATTAAAATTTGTAATTAATTCAAAAGAAATAAATAAAAATACAAATAATGACTATAAAAAATATAAAAATGAAATTAATGATTTAAATTTGAAAATTAAAGAATTAAAAGAAAATGAAACTAATATATCAAACCTAAAAAAAGAAATTATTGACTTAAAAAAAGATTTAAATAAAGAAAAAATATCCAATAAACAATATGAATCAAAATTGAATGAAAAAGAAAATGAAATAAAAAACTTTAATGAAAATATAATCAAAATGAAAACAAAATTGGAAAATGAAATAAATGAAAAAGAGGAAAAAATAAAGCAAAAAGAAATTGAAATAAATAATTTAAAAAATGAAATAAAAGAAGGTAATATAAAAAATAAAAAAGAAATAAATGAATATAAAAATCAAATTGAAAAATTAAAAGCAGAAAAAAATAAATCAATTGAAAATATAAATAATTCAAAAATTTCAAATTTAACTCAAGAAAGTATAAATCAAAAAAATAAAATTCAAACATTAGAAAATAAAATATTAAAATTAAATGAAAAAAATGAACAAATAATCAATGAAAAAAATAATGAAATAGATAATTTAAAACAATTAATAATAGATTTAAATAATGAAAATTACCAAATGCAAAATAATAAAATGTATAATGAAACTGATTTAGAAAGTGATATAGAAACAAATGATGAATTAGATGCTTTATCAAAATTATCAACTTTAAAAAAAAAATTTTTAATATTACAAAATGAAATAAATCAAAAATTAAAAGAAAATGAAGAATTAAAATTAAATAATCAACAATTATTAAATGATAATAAAAAATTAAATTCAAATTCTAAACCATTAGATAGTGATAGAGAAGGACTTGAAATTACAATTAATAATTTAAAAGAGTTAATTAAAGAAAAAGAAAATGAAATTATAAAGTTAAAAAATGAAAAAAATATTTTTAATTTAATAGAATATGAAAATAATAATTTATTAGATGAAAGTTCAATAAGTAAAATTAGTCAATTAAATGATAATGAAAAAATAGAAAAATATAAAAAAAAAATCGAAGAATATAAGGAAAGACTAAAAGCAAATGAATTACAATTAAAAATGTTAAGAAATGAAATTAAAGATTTAAGAAATGAAAATGAGAAGATTAAATCTTTTGATGGTAAAATTAATTCTTATGATGATTTTTTATCTTTGTTTAAAATTGCTTTTGATAATTATAAACCAAAGAAAAAAGAACAAGAAGAGGCTTTTAAAAAATTAAAATTTCATTTAAATGAAGGAAATTATGATAATGAAAATAAAAATGATAAAAAGAAAAAAGGATTTATGGGAATGTTTAAGTAAAAAATAATATACTATAATTTATTAATCTTTTTGTATTAATTATTAATATTTTTTTCTTTTAGTTATAAAACAATAAAAATATAATAAAAGATAAAATTATAAATAATATAATCATAAAATAGAATACTTTATAAAAAATATATTAACCCTTTACTATTAATATTATTTCATTTAATTGGATTATAAGAAAATAAAATAATATTCATTAAATGTAAGATGATATATATCAAATGATTTTCAAATACTTCATATAAAAATTTATATTTAAGAAAGGAGAATTTTAAACTATAATAATTAATAGAAAAGAAATTGATATTAGAATTTGAAGAATAAAAATAAAAACTAAAAATATGAATAATTTAGTTATATATCAAAGTGTTTTTATAAACTACTATAAGAATATTAAAAAAAATAATTATTTATTTTAAAAATAATAATATAAATTATTAATTATAAAGATAAAAATAAAAAATAAAAAATGAGAAAAACTTTCGTTTTTTTAATATAAAAAATAATAAAAAACAAATTTTTTTAAACTTTAAAATATTTAATACTTAAAAAATCAGCAATAAAAAAGTAAAAAAAAAAACTTTTCAAAAAACCCAAAACAATTTTTATATTTTCAATTCATTAATCAATTTTTCAAAAGACTTTTTTCCAACAGGTTTTTGAATATAATGACAAAATCCTTTAGAAGTATATTCTCCTTCATCTAACTCATCTAAAAAAATTAATATAAAAAAATATAAATTTACCTCCACTCATAACAACCATTTTTCCTAAAGAATCACCTGCAGTTTCTTTTAAATTTTTTGCAGTTTCATATCCATCCATTCCAGGCATGTTTATATCAATTAATATTAAACTATAATTTGGATTTGATTTTATTTTTTCTATTGCTTCTTGACCTGATGATACTGAATCTGATTCTAAATTGTTTTTTTTTGCAAAAGTTTCTATTGCTTTTCTTACAATTTCATCATCATCTACTATTAAAATTTTTTTTGACATTTTTATTTTTTTTATTTTAATTTATTTTATATATATTTTATTTAAATAAAGTATATTATTATTATTTATATATTATAAAATTTATAAAAAAAAATATTTATTTTACATTTTTCTATTTTAATAATAAAAATAATATAAAATCAAAAAAAATAAAATATAAAAAAAGATTTTTTATTCATCAATTTGTTTTTTAATAAATTCAAACAATTTTATTCCAACATCATCAAAACCTTCTTTCAAATCATAATTTCCATCTAATCTTAAAATAGGAACATTACATTTTACAATTAAATCTAAAAAAGCATCATTTAACTGTATTAAATATTTTCTTTCTAAATTAACTTCTTCACTTCTTCCCCTTTTTTCAATTCTTTTAATACATTCATCAACAGGAGTATCTAAAAATATAATTCCACTTAATTTAGGATAAACATTTTCATTAAGAAAATTATATAAATTATTAAACATTTCATTTTCCATTTCTGAACATAAACCATTTTTCATATTAACATCAAAAAAAGCTTTATCTGCTAACATACATCTTTCAATTAAAATTATTTTTTTTTCTGAATCTGCTGCTTTTATTAAAGTATTTAATTTTGATATTAAAACATAAGCTTCAAATGAATATCCCCATCTTTCCATATTTAAATTCTTTTTTTCTAATATATTTTCTCCATTTATATTTTGCCATTCTGATATTGGTTCTTCTACTAAATATACATCTGGAAATAATTGCTTTAAATGATTTATTATTGTTGTTTTTCCTGCTCCAATATTTCCTTCTATTGAAAATATTTTTTTGTCTGAAAGTTTTTCTATTGATGATTTATCCATTTTTTTGGTTTTTTTTTAAGAAATTGAATTTAAATTATTGAAAAAGCGGTATTTTAGTTTTATATTTTTTAATTTATAATTTATGTTTAATTTATTTTTTTTTTATTTTAATTAATTTTTTTATGAATAATGATGATGATAATAAAAATAATTCTATTTATGAATTTTCAAAAGATGAAATGTTATTAAAGACAAAATTAACTGAAAGTTTATCAAAAAAATTAATTGGTCCATTATATTTAATAGGGGGAATTTATGGAATTTATAAAGGAATAATAAAAGTAAATAAAATAATCCCTTCTAAAAATTTTTCAAAAAAAATAATAATTTCATTTTATTTAAATTACATATGTGAACAATCATTAAAATATTCAAATACATTAGGTACATTAGGAGTATTATATTGTTTATTAAATAAATCATATAATTTAGTAGAGAAAAAATTAAAAAAAAGAAAAATTGATTTTGATATTGAAAATAATTATATTAAAAATTCTTTAATTGGTTTTTCTACAGGTTCTTTATATAAATGTACAAAAGGTTTTAAACCTTCAATTTTAAATGGATTTATAATTGGTAATTGTTCTTTATTATTAACATATATAACTAATAATAGCGAAAAATTAAATAAAAAACAATTAAATTTTTTCAAAAATATTAAATTATATAAACATTAAAAAAGAAAAAGTTTTTTTTATTTTTTATTTTATTTTTTATTTAACATTTTTTTTAATTTAGATTGTAGTTCAAAAATTTCTTCATCAAGATTATCTATTTCTTTTTTTATTTGCCTTGGTCTATTTTCTTGATAATCTTCATCTTCTAATTCTTCATCATCTATTATTTTATTTTCAAAATTATTTTTTTTATTATATAAATTATTATTTTCAATTGATAAATCACTATTTTTATAATGATTTTTATGGTTAAATTCATAAGATTCGTTTGAATTATTTTTTTCTAAATAATAATTAATATTATTATTATTTATATTATTATTATTAATATTATTTTTATTATTAGAATTATAATTATTAGTTTCCTTATTAATTTCATCTCTATATGTTTCCTCACTATATAATTTTGGATTTATTCCTGTTCTTTTTAATAGACCTTCTAAATATTTTATTATTGCTTTATTGTATTTTAATTCATTCTCAATTCCTAAATTTTTATCTTTTAATAAATCAAAATTAGATATTTTTTCATTCATTTCATGAACTTCCTTTTTATAATTGTTATTTTCATTTTCTAATAAATCTATTTTATTTTGTAATTCCTTTCCTAATATATTTGTATAATTATATTTCCTTTGATAGTCTTCAATTTGATTTTTATTTTCTAATAATTGCATTTCATAATTTTTTTGTATTTTTTCAATAGTCAATTTTAATTGTTCATTTTCATAATTTAATTCTTTAATTTTTTCTTCATATTTTATTATATTTTCATCAGTATTAATTATCTTATCATTATTATTATAATTATTAATTAAATCATTATCATTAATTTGTAAATTAGTAATTTCAAAAACATTTTCATTTAACATTGGATTATAAATCATTTGATTAAATTGAATAATTGTATTATTTAATTCAATTAAAATTTTATTTTGTTCTGTGTTTAAATTTATAGGAATTTTTTTATTTAATACTGATAATTTTTCTGCATATTTTCTTATTAATTTTATAAATAAAGTTACTTTATCTTTTGTTTTGATAGATTTTTCTTTTAAAAATTCAATTTCATTTCTTAAAGATATAATTTGACTAATTTATTTAAATTGTTTTATTCTTACTCTTGAATATTATTAGTACAATCATTAATATCATGTTCAGCATAATATTGATTGTAATTATTTCTATCACCATAATTAATACTATAATTTCTTAATTTATAATCTACATTTTCTAAACTTGAATTATTTTGATTTAAAGTTGATTTATTTTTTTGTTCTCTTGATATATTGTCAAAATTTTTATTTTCAATTCTTTGAATTACTAAAATTAGTTAATTTAATATATTATTTACAATCATTATATTCTATTGTATTTGGTTTATTTAGTTTATAAAATTCATTATTATATTTATTATAATTAGTTCTTTTTTGTAATGTTGATATTCTTTTATTTGTATTATTTTGGTTTTTTGCACTTTTATTTCTTTGATTTTCATTTTTTATTTTTTTGATTGTTGATGATAATTGAGAATATTTTTTAATTTTTTTATTTCCGTATTTTTGATTACTGTAATCCATTTAAATTTTATTTAATAAAATATAAATTTTTTAATTCATTATAAATTAATTATTGTTAATTTAATAAAAATAAATGTCAAAATTTTCTATAAAAATCTTTTTATATATTATCATCTTCAATAAAAAGAATAATAAATCATAAATTGAACTTAAATTAAATATTTTTGATTTTCCAATTTAAAAGCATATAAAAAGTACATTTCACTTAATATAAATTGATAAATTTAAAAATGAAAAAAACAACATAATCAAGAGAATAAAAAATATTTCACTTTTCCTCAATTTTTACAAGTGATTTACACTAACAATTTCTAATTCATTTTTAAATTTCATATTATTTAGATATTTATATAATTTAAAAGAAATTTCAAAAATAAAATATAATAAGACATAACCCATTTTAAAACCAAAAAAAACACAAATTTTCTTTATTTTGGCATTAAATCACTTTTTAATTTTGCAAAATCAATTTCCTCTTTTTGATATTCAGAACAAGATTTTTGAGAATAATCATATGAATCATAATTATAACAATCAAAATATTCCTCTATATAATATTGACTTATTAATTCTTCATAATCATTTTTATCATTTTTATTCCTTACTCTTTTTTGTTTTAGCATTTTATTTGAATATTTTTCATTTGAAGAATAATTATAATATGAATTTGATGATATTGAAGTAGTTATTTGACTTTGTAAATCAATCACATTAAAATTTTGATAGTATATATTACTCATTTTTTTTTATTTGTTTTTTTTAATAATATTAAAATAATAATAAGATTGAATTTTTTTTAAAAAAATTAATATAATATTAATAGAACATAATTAAAATATTTTTTCTAATTTTTTGTTTAGATTAAATTATTTAAAATATAGTTTTAACATATAACTTTTTAAACATTTTGAATTATTCCTTTTCAATTTTATTTCCTTATTTTACTCTAAAAATTATTTAAAAATAATGGAAAAATAAAATAATATAAAAAGAAATTGAAATTTAAAATTATTATATTTATTTATAAAAAAAACATAATAAAAACAAAAAATAAATTTAATATTCCTAAAATTTACCCAGTATTATTATCTAACTTTAATTGTTTAACATATTGTTGAACTTCTTCTTCGAGTAAAAATTCATCAACTTCAACATTCCCAAAAGCATAAGGATTAATTTTCCAATCTAAAGGATTAAAATAATGATAAAAATTTTCCCCTTTAGCTTCATCTTTATTTGGTTTAAACCAAATTTGAGAATTAATATGATATTTCCAACCATTTTTATATAATTGTTCAGCAGCATATAATTGAAGAATATCTCTAGTCATATAATAAAAAATATAAAATAAAGTTTCATCACTGAATTTAGTAAAATAATTCGGTTTTAAAAAAGATTCTGTATTGCATATCATTTTTTTTTTTTCAACTAAATCATCATTAAATAATGAAACTCTTGTTTTTAAATAATCTTTATAGTCTGATTCATCTTTAAACATTTCATTAAAATTAACATAATAATTTCCAAATGTTATTGGTTCTGTTTTATTTTGTAAATTTTTAAAAAAATTTTGAAGAGTATATGCTTTTTCTTTTTGGGATTGACCAGTATATCCAGTTGATGTACTCTTATTTGAAGGTTGTCTTTCCATTTTTTTTATTTAAATATAATTATATTTAAAAAAGAATGAATTTATATTTTTAATTTATTTTTTTTACTATTTTAATTAGTGTTTATAAATTATGGATAACGATAATATTTTTAATATGAATTATTTTGATATTTTAAATAAACTGTTTTTATTTTCGAAAACTGAAAAAAAATTTTGTCCAATTTTAAATAAACAATTTAATTCAGGTATAATAAATTTATTTGAATTTTTATCAAATGAAAGTAATAAAAATATTGAAAATTGTTTAAAAATCTTATATAATATATTTAATATATCAATTGATATTGCAATAATAATTTCAACATCAACATTTTTTAAAGAAAAAAAAAATTATAATTTTTTAACTTTATTAATAGATTTATATATAAAAACAGAACAAAAAGAAATTCAAGAAATAATAAATCAAATATTTTCATTTTTATTCAAAAATATAACAATAAATAAGACAATTTGTGATTACCACTTAAACAAACTTTTAAAAGAATTTAAAAACCAAAATTTATCCTTTGAAAAATTTTTAAAATATATAAAATTTCTACCAATATTATTTGGATTAAATAATAAAAATGAAATAAAAGAACCAAGAAATTTTTTTTATTTTAATAATAGTCCTCATTCAGGGATTGAAATTCCATTTTCATCAAATATAAATTTTTTTCCAATTAATGGATTTTCTTTTGTGATTTGGTTTTCAATTGAACAATATGAAAATCAAAATTCAAGTATTTTAGAAATGATAACTTCTGATAATCAAAAAATATGTATTTTTTTAAATCAAAGTAATGAATTGGAAATAAAAGTTAATTTAAATATAATAAAATCACTTAATATTCCTATTAAAAAAGGGATATGGAATCTAATAAAATTTTCTTTTACAAATTCAAAATTAAAAAATCCGGAAATTCATTTTTTTCTTTTTGAAAATCATAATGACAAATACACATATTATAAAAAAGCGAAATTAAATAATATTAAATTTTTAGAAAACAGTCAATTAACTTCAATTATTTTTTTTCAAAATTTTTTAGGTAAATTTACATCAATTATTTTATATTCAATTGAAAATTTATTAATTGAAAATGATAATCATTCTTTAAATTATAAATATGGAATTTATACAAAAAAACAATTGATTAAATTTTCAGATTATAATGAAAAAAAAGATGAATATCATCCTCCAATTACTTTTATGTTAACTCCAATTTCTTTTGATTTTAACAATTATATTTTAATTGATCCTATGAGTAAAATTAAAGGAAAATTTTGTATTAATGAAGATGAAAATATTAAATTTAATTATGTAAAAATTTATAAAAAATCATTTAATAATATTTATAATCAAGGTGGAATGAATATTTTTTTATTTTTAGTTGAAATGATTTATAAAAAATTTCAAAATGAAGAATGCTTTAAAGAAGTTATTTATTTTATTTGGAATATAATTAACTATAATAATAAAAATCTTATTGATGCTATAAATTGTTCTTTTTTCCGTATTTTAAGTTTATATTTAGAAAATATTGATGATTCTTTATTTAATTTGTATATTATTGAAAAGTTTATACAAATTGAAAAAAAAATGATAAATTTAAATATTGATTCTAATGAAATAATAGATTATTCAAATAGAATATTATTTAATTTGAATCTTTTGAAAAAATATTCTAATCAATTATTATGTCAATTTTGGGCATTGATATTTAAAGATATTGAAATATTGATTGATTATTTTCCAAATTTAACAAAGTTTTCTCCTTTTTTGATAAATTATTGTTTAAAATATAGTTTTGATAAAAATCTTTTTGAAATTTTAAAAACAATCATTTGTGAAAAAAAAACTAATGATATTGATAGATGTAATTTTTTTAAATTATTATCTTTTGAAGATATATCTATTGAATTAAGAATAAATATTATTGAATTATTTTATTTTTATTTCAATTCAGAATTTGAGTCAATTCAAAGAAATACTTTAAGTTATTTTTTAAAAAATAATTGTATAAATGAAGTGATTTATACTTTAAGTAATGAAAATTTAACAGTTAAATTGAAAATAATTGAATTAATCAGTATAGTAATAAATAACTACTATATTGAAATAAAAGATTTTTCAAGATTTGTTGAAACAAATAATTCTAAATATAAAGTTTTAGAAAAAAAAGAAATAATAAATTTATTTAAATATAATATAATAATAAATGAAATAAATGAAAAAAATAAAACATTAAAAATACCATCCAATGTAACAAATAAAAATTTTCATACTGAAAGAAGAGGAAGTGCATTTTTTGATTTATCAAAAAAAAGATTTGATTTATTTAAAACTTCGGAAACAAATTCATGTTTTCCAGAAAGTGAAATAACAAAAAAAAACTCATATAAAAATACAGCTAAACAATTATCATATAATAATTTAACCAAATTAGAAACTCCAAATAAAAAAAATACATTTGAAAAAAATTCAACTGATTCTTCTTTTAATTCAAATAATGAAAGTTTTAAATCTTCTTCAAGCAAATCATTAAATTTTAATTATTTTGATGATATTAATTTATTACTAGCAAAAAATAAAGAAAATAATATTACATATGAATTTAACCTAGAAAAAAATAAAAATATTCTTTACAATAATAATAAAAAAGCCAAAACAATAAAATTAAAATCAAAATCAAGTATTTCCCTCAGAAAAAATATATTAGTTAATAAAAATAAAATAACAGAAAATAATTCTTTTAAATCTAGATTAAAAAAAACAAAATCACAAATAATAAATTTTAATTATTCATCTTTATCAATTGATATTGATAAAAGAAATCAAGAGCCAAAATTAGAGCAACATTGTGTAGATCATATTGATATTGTAGATTCAAAAGATGCTTATAATAAAAAAAAATTTGATATCAATTATAATAATAATAATACTATTATTTCCCCAATTAAAAATTTAAAAAAAGAAATTGAAATTATTGAAGAAGATGAAAATGAAATTTGTGTTAAATTAAATAAAGATATTGATTTAAAAATTAATTATAATTATGATGATAAAAATTTAACTCCTCAAAATTTAAATTTATTTGAATTAATAATTGAAGATAATAATATTGATGATGATAATTTAAAAATTTCTTCTTTTTTATGTCAATGGTTTCTTTTAATTATAAAAATATGGCGTAACAAAATTGTTTTACATCATGAATTTCATATTCATAATATAATATTAGATTGTATTATTTTACAATGTAAAAAATTTAAAAATGTAAAATATATTTTAAATATTTTATCTTTTTTATCATTAAATAAAGAAGAAAAAAATGACATTAAAGATGAATTTATTTGGAAAAAGTGTACTCAACTTTATTTAGAACATAATAAATTTTTTAACTTTTTAGTTGATATAATGTTCACTTCTTATTTAGTAATTAATGTGAATGATAATGAAGAAAATATAAAAGAAAAAAAAAGAAATTTTATAGAATGTTATAATTTATGTAAAAATTTATATTTAGAAATATATTTCAATAATTTAAATGAAAATACTAATGTAAATAATAATATGGTATCATTTTTATTTCCTTATTTATTAAATTTTCAAAATAATCATAAATATAATAAAGGAGAAAATAATAATCAATATATATATGAATTTCTAAGAGATATTATTACAGGTATAATAAATAAATATAATAAAATCCTTAAAAATACATATCCTATATTATATAGTTTAAAATTAGGTAAAATAAAAAACCAAAAAATAATTTATTGGACTAATTTTATTCAATTTATTAGTTTATTTTATGAATTTACAATGCTATTTCAAAATGCAAAAAGAATTTATGATACAAAATCCAAATTTTTAGATAAGAAAAATAATAATTACAATATATCAAAATTACCTTTATATATATTAAATGGTGGATTTCTAAGTAAAAAAAGTGAGGAATGTTTATGGGCCGATTTTAATAATTTTAAAAATATTTTTGATTTAATAAAATGTATTTGGAGTAGGGAAAGAATTTTTAAAATTTGTGGAATAATAAAGAATAATGTAAATAAAAATAATATATATATATTGTCAATGGACGAAATTAATCAAATTATCTCCTATTTTATAGAAAAGAAAGATAATTTAGAAAAATTAGAACCAAGTTTGGATATATTGTTTTCAAGTTTTAATATAACTTTAAATGATAAAGATAATCAAAATAAAGAATATTACTTACCATTAATAAATACAATTTCAATTCAAATTGTATATTTCATAAATTTGATTAATGATAATATTGATGAAATTGATAATTTAAAATTATGGTTAAATGAATATCAATTTTATGTAATTTTCATATTATTTTGTAGTTGTTATTATAAAGAAAAGAAAAATTCATTAGATAAAAATGATAATAATACAACTCCTTATTTATTTTATAATTTAGCTTTTCATATTGGAAACATATTTAATAGTTATTATGAAAAGAAAAATAATGAAATTAAAGAAATGTATCATATAATTATAAAAAATATATCAAGAATCTTTTCCAAAATTATAAACTTATCTGAAACAAATAATTCTTCATTTTTTAATTTATTTAAATCTAAAATAGAAATTAATGAAAATAGTGCAATAATATTATTAAATCAACATTATATTACTAGAAAAAATATTAAATTTTCATCAGTCAAAGAAAATATCCCAAAATTATCATTAAATAATAAAAATAATAATAAAGAAGAAACAAAAAAAATAGATAAATTAAATACAATTTTTAATAAATCTGATTATAATTCAGATGATTATATGAATAATACTTTTTTAGAAGAAAATAAAGAAATAATTCAACAAACTTTAATATATAATGAATTAATTTTAAAACATTCAAAGCAGTTATTTAATATACAAATGTATCAATATATTTATCATAATAGATTTTTAGCAAAAAATAAAATAAAATCAATATTTAATAATGATAATTATTTTAAATATCCATCATTTTATGGATTGAATTATAGATTAATTTTTGAAAATATACTTATTGATAATTCAAATTTAAAAATTAATGAATATGAAAAAATAGAATATAATAATTTTATTGAAAGATTATTTATAAAAAAAAATTTAAGAAGAATTAAAAAAGAACTTTTTTCGTGGAATAATACATATAGTGATTTTGATACTTTTTATTTGAATTATAAAGAAAAATTAAAATATAAATCTTTATATCATTTAACAAAAGATTTAACACCACCAATTTTAATTCCTATTCTAGATTTTGATTATAATATGCCTTCATTTTCACAATATGATAAAACAAATATTTTTGACCTAAATTATAGAGATTATTATAAAATTGATTTAAAAATTTTTCCAAAAGAACATATTAATTTTTCCAATGATAATAATAATAATTATTATTTCGAATGCTGTTATATTAAACAAACTCATCATATAAAAGGTAAAATAACAATTAATGAAAATATTAAATTTATACCTTTAATTATAAATGATGATAAAAATTATTTTAAAGATGATGAAGAATATCAAGATGAAAAAAATAATTGTTATGGTTCAATTTTTAAAACAAACAATAATTATAAAGATTATGAGTTTATTCGTAAAATATCAATTAATAATATTTTATTAATATTCAAAAGAACTTATTTTTATAGAGATAATTCAGTTGAAATATTTACAATACATCATAAATCATTTTATTTCAAATTTAAAAATGAGATAATAAGAGATTTATTTTTACAAGAAATAACAAAAAATTTACAATTTTTACAAATAAAAACAATAGATAAAAAAATTTTAGGTTATTATAAAAATATTGAAAAATTTAAAGATAATTTTTCTAATTTTGATAATTTAAGTAAAATATGGAAAAATTGGAAAATGTCAAATTTAGAATATTTAATGTATTTAAATATCTTTGGTAATAGATCATATAGAGATTTACATCAATATCCAATTATGCCATGGATACTTACAAATTATTTAAAAGAAACAAATGAATTTGATAATTATTTAATTGATAATAAAGAAAATAATAATTTATTAATAGAAAAAATTTATGATTTAAATAGTTACTTAATTACTAATTATAAAAGGGATTTTGATTCACCAATTGGTTTACTTAAAATATCAAATAATTCTATAAATAGAGGAGAATTATATTATGAAACATTTAAAACAATGATAATTGATTTAATTAATGAAGACATTATAAAAATGAATTTAAATGAAAATCAAGATTTAAATTTAAAAACAATAGAAAACCAATTAGATATTGAATCTTTATATAAAAATATTAATCTTGATTATAATAGGATTCCTTATTTATTTGGAAGTCATTTTAGTAATGCAACATATATTTCTCATTATTTAGTAAGAATTTTTCCATATTGTTTTACATCAATTGAAATACAAGGTAATAATTTTGATGCTGCAGATAGGTTATTTTTTAATTTAGGAAATAGTTTTTTAAATGTTTCAAGTGAAAAATGTGATGTAAGAGAATTAATACCAGAATTTTTTTGTCTTCCTGAAATGTTTGAAAATTTAAATAAATTAAATTTAGGATATTTACAAAATTTAGATGATGAAAATATTAATGATACAAAATTTGATAAAGAAAAATTAAAAGTTGAAAATGTAGATTTACCAAAATGGTCAAATAATAATAAGAATATTTTTATTATTAAAATGAGAGAAATATTAGAAAATGAAAAATTAGATATTAATAATTGGGTAGATTTAATTTTTGGGATTAATCAAAGAGGAAAAGGTGCATTAAAAAAAGGAAATTTATTTTATTCATATTGTTATGATGGTGTTATTTCTTCAAGACTTGATTCACTTAAAAAATTAAATAATAAAACAGATTTAAATTGTGCTTTAAATTTATTTGAATTAGGAGTTAATCCTTTAAAAGTTTTAAAAGATAAAAAAAAAAGAATTGAAAAACAAAAAATAAAAAGAAATCAACAAATTTTAAAATATAAATGTGATTTACTTAATGATGGTCAAAATAAACAATATACAAAAAATCCAGTTTTTATTTCATCTTATTCAGATAAGAATAATAATGAAATTGAAAATTTATTAATTTTACAAAATGATTTTGAAAAAATTAAAGTTATATTTTATGAAAATAAAAATAATTATTGTGACTCAAAATCCTTTTCAAAAATATTTAATGAATCAAATAAAAAGTATTTATATAAGAAACTATTAATATCATCATTTAAAAATAATTCATATTTTATAATAACTGGATTTTTAAATGGAAATATAAATTTAGTAATAAAAAAAGAAAAAAAAAAGGAAATAGAAATAAGAATAAATGATCCTTTAATATCAAAAAGAGATAAAAGCCCAATTTCTTGTATTGAAATTGATAAAGATGAAGAATTCATTTATGCAGGAACAGAAAAAGGAAGTATAATAATATATCAAATTATAGATCCTCAAATTGCATTTTTTTCAATGAAAAAAAATCATTTCGATAAAATAAATTATATTAATTCTAATATAAGATTAAATATGTTTATTGATTGTTCTTTAGATGGTTTTATTCATTTATATATTATGCCAAAAGTTCAATTAATTAGATCAATTTATTATTTTAATAATTCAAATATTGATTTTATTGATTATGCTTTTTTATCTTCTTCACCTTTACCATCTTTTATTTTACATAATAATAAAAATGAAATAATTTCATATTCTATAAATGGAGATAAATTAATTGTTATTAATGATTATATAAAAGAAGATAAAAGCTTTATTGTTTCTCCTTTTGTTTTTAATGGAAATGATTTTATGGATTATTTAATATATGGAAATGAAAATAATAATTTATATATTAGAAAATTTCCTTTAATGAATTTAATAAGAATTATTAAACTTGAACAAAATGAAATTATTAATTCTTCTTTATATTTTGAAAAAATAAAATATAAACCTGTAAAATTTATTCAAATTTCTAAAAATAAATTATTTATTTATGCCATTTTTGATTATTCTAATAATATCAATGTTATTCCTTTAAATATTGAATAAATTAATAATAAATAAAGTATTTTATTTGTTATTATTAGTTTTTTTAGTTTGTAATTTTGTAATAAGAAATATTTTTTTTAAAAATTTTTAATTTTAATTAATAATAAATAAAAAATAATAATTGATATTCTATTAAAAAATTATCAAATTAATAAAAATAAAATAAATAAAAATTAAATTTTTTCAATAATAAAAATGGGTAACGATTGTAATTGTTATAAAGGAGGTGACACTGGAAATTTAAACCTTAAAGATAAAGTTGATGATTTAATGCATCCTGGAGAAACAAAAACAGAAAAATTTGTGAGAAAAGTTGGTGAAGGATTAGAAGATGCAAAAGATCAAATAGTTGAAGCTTATGAAGATGTCAAAGACAAATTTACAGGTTAAAATTACTTAAATAAATAAATATTTAAGAAATTTAGTTTTTCATTTAAAAAATATTTTTTATTTATGATTTATATTTTGAGTTTTTATTTTAATTTTTTTATTTTGGTTTTATTTTTGATTTATAAAATTCGTTAAAATTTATGATAAATAAATAAAAAATAATAATAAAACTGTATAATTATAAATTTTATTAATATAATATTTATTTATAATAAATAATTTATTTTCAAAAAACTTTTATTCACTTTCATAAGATTAATATGATAATAATTAGATGTAAATAATTATATATAATAAATATTAATAAATACCTTTATTTATATTAATTGTCTTTATTGTAATGTTTAAAATTAATTGATGTTAATGGTCTTGTTTTTTCAAGAGAATTTATTGTCAAATTTGTTTCTTTTATTTTTTTTAATTTAAAATTATTATCACTTCTATATGAAAAAGTCGATTGATCTGGAGATTTACACTTTTTTTTTTCACTTTTATTTAATAATTCATTTATTAATGATAAATTTTTCCCATTTTTAAATAAATTAAAACAATATTTAATTTGTTCTCTTTTTCTATTATTATTACTATAAAATTTTATTTTATATTTATTATTAAAATTTGAATTAGTTTGATTTAATAAACTCCCTATTAAAGATTTATTATCAAAAACAATATTTCTTTTTTTTTTCTTTTTAAAACTTATGATATTGTGTTTTATTGAAACAATTTGGGGATGAAGAGTAAAATGTGTTTTTAAATATTTATTATTTAAAATATTTGAATTTATTTCATTATTTTTTTCATCGATATTTAAAGCATATTTTAATTTTTTTGATAATTTATTATTAAGATAAGTATTATTATTATTAAAACTATTATTGATATTATAATTGATATTAATATTATTAATATTAGCATTAAATATTGATTTTGATTTTGAAGATGTATTTAAAATTATATCATTATTTGTAGAAATATTTGATAAAGTACTATTATTTATAAATTTATTTGAATTTATTTTTAAAAAAGGTTTTGAATTCCTTGAAGAATCACTAAAAAATTGTTTTTGGTTAATAAAAAACTGTTTTTGATTTCTTAATTCTTTATCAATAAATTTTTTTTTATAATTAGCTTTACTATTATTGTATATAGAAGATAATAAAGCATTTTTATCAAATTTAATATTACTATTAATAATATTATCATCATCATTTGTTCCAATTCCAATACTTTTATTTAAATTATATTTACTAATTTTTTTACTTTGAGAAATTTTTACTGGTTTATTTTCATTAACAAAACTATAAAAAGAATAAGAAACTTTAGGAAGAGACATTTATAAAAATAAAAAATTAAAACTAATTATAAACTAAAAATCATATATTTTATTAAAAAAAAAACAAAATAAAAAAATTAAAAATAATTTATTTTGTATCATAACCAAATCTAAAAATCATAAAATAAATTTCATCCATTCTAAAATATAACATATTAGATTTATCAAAACTAATCCAAGCCCCAAAATCAGTTCCAACAATAACATTCCATATTTCTTCATTACCTTCTTCTAAACTGAGTTTAATTTTCTTTGCTAAAGTTTTAAAATATGAAAAATTATTTTCTAAAGTTGTTTTCATTGCATCTCTTGTCTTTTCTATGCAATTATTTTTTAATTCAGGTGGCATTGTGCAAAATTCTATTATTGCTTTTATTTCATCTATTTCTTTATCACCTCTTTTTATTTCTTGCATAAATTTGTTATTTTTTCCTGATGAACTCATTTTCAGTTGTTTATTTTTTTTATAATAATATATTTTTTTATTTTTTAAAATTGTTTTATGTTTATTTTTTTATATTTTTTTTTATACATTATGTGGAATATTTTTTATAAAAAAAAATACTTTTTACTTATTTTATTTATTTAATTTGATTTATCTTTTTTCTTTTTATAAACTAATGAATATAAAAATGAACAAAGAAAATGAAACTAAAAATAATAAATCAATATATCAAACATTAGAAAATCAAATAGAAACAATGTTAGATGATATTATGAAAGAAGAAGAAGAAGATGAAGAAATAAATTTTAGATTTATTGATGATGAATCATCATTTGAAAATGAATCTGAAAATTTATTAATTTGTATGCCTGAAGAAAATGAAAATAATTATTTATTTTCTAATAACAGTCAAAGTGATATTGAAATTAATAATAATAATTTTGCTTCTCTTAGAACTGAAAAAAAATATCCTACTTTTAGTTTTAAAGGAGAAGAAATTTTAAATTTAAATAATAAAAGTAATTTAAGTCTCTTTTTTCCAAATAATTCAATTATAAATTCGAATAATAACTATAATAATTTACGAAATACACAAAATTCAATTTGTAAAAATAATAATAATTTGAATAATAAAATAATGTCTTTTTCTACAAATTATAATAGTTTTAATAATTCTGATAATTTTTCAAGAAATATGCAAAGAAAAAAAACTTTTGATTCAAATAATGATGAGTATATTTTTGAAAATAATATTAATTTAAATATGAATTTAAATATTAATCAAAACAATAGTATGTTTAATGGATTTTCAAATAATAATAACTTAAATCCTAGTTTCAATAATAATAATAATTTTAATTTAACTAAAAAAAATTTTAATTTACATCAATTGAATAATAATAATTCATTTTTTTTAATGAATAATAAACAAATATTAAATAATAATAAAATAAATAATAAAGAGATATATAATGAGTTAATAAATAAAAATGAAATGAATATTAATAAAAATCAACTTCAAAAGAAATTTTTAACTATATCAATTCCACAAGGAACAAATATGTATATTGAAATGCTATTATATGATTTAAATAATTTATTAATAAAAAATGAAAAAATTGATTATTTTATATATAATAAATTTAAAGGAAATTTTGTTAATTTAATTCAAACTCATAGAGGAAGTAGAATGTTTCAAAATTATTTAAAAAATACATCAAATGATATAATTCATTTAATTTTTACAGAAATAAATAAATCTTTAATTGAATTAATAAAGGAACCTTATGCAAATTATTTCTGTAAAAAATTTTTTATTTATTTAAATCAAAAAGATAGAATTGATTTTCTTTTAATAATAAGTAGTTCAATAATAAATCTTTCAATAAATAATATAGGAACATATCCAATTCAAGCAATTATAGAACAAATTGAATCAAAAAAAGAAAAAAAAATAATAATAGATTCAATAAAAAATTCAATTCAAGTTTTATGTTATGATACATATGGAACACATGTTTTAGAAAAAATAATTTCTTGTTTTGAAGAAGAATTTACAGAATTTATTTTTAATTATGTAGAAAAAAACTTTTTAAATTTGTCAAGTCACATAAATGGAATTTGTATAGTTAAAAAAATACTATCTTTAACAAATAAAAAAGATATTCATAATAGATTAAAAAAAATAATTATAGAAAATTCTATTGATTTAATTCAACATACATTTGGAAATTATGTCCTTCAAATTATAATTGAAACTTGGGATTTAAAAGAAATTTTAGAAGTTTTATCATGTTTTTATAATAAATTTACTTTTTTATCAATGTTAAAATATTCTTCTAATGTTGTTGAAAAATGTATTGAAAAAAGTGAAGTAATATTAAAAGAATTTATTAATGAAATTTGTAATAATGGTAAAATTTCTGATATTATGAAAAATAATTATGGGAATTATGTTATTCAGAAAGCTTTGAAAATTTCATTAAATGAAGAAAAGAAAAAATTAGTTTCTGAAGTTGAAAAAAATATTTTTAAATTAAATGATAAGAAATTAATAATAAAATGGAAAAGTATTATTTATCCTTATCTTGATAATAAGGTTAATAATAATTAAAAATATGGTTATTTAATATTAATTATAATAACTTTTTCAAAAAGTTAAGAAGAATATTATAAATAAATATATATAGATATTATCTCTTTTTATATAGAATTGTTTTTATTATACATTAGATAATAGGTATGTATGTTTTTAATATAGATTTTTATTTATTAAGTAGTTCATAAAAATAACATTTTATTGGTTTATTATGTAGATATGTTTATTAATTTATTTTTATAAAAAATTTATTACAATGAATATATATAAAATGAATTAACTAATAAAAATTATATTTAAATATTATATAGAGTTCAAAAAAAAATGTTCATACATTACAAAAAAAATTAAATAAGTGAATAATAAATATAATGTTTAGCATTTAAAAACTTTATTAATACAAATATTCAAAAAAAACCTTAAAAAAATAAAATATTTTTGTTTAATTTAAAATATTTAATTTAAAAATTCCTTAATTTAAACTTTTTTCTGAGTCCATAACTTAATATTTCCATCAATCCCAGAACTAATTAAACTTTCTCCATAAATAGGATGCATAATTTTTTGAACAGTACACAAAACACTTTCATGACCATGAATAGTAGAAATATTATCAGTTTTTTCCAAATCAAAAATTTTAAAACCTTTATCACTAGAAGCAGCTATAATATAACGTTCACTCCAAAAACAAATTCCTCTTAAATTACAACCTGAAGCATGAATACTTTTAAAAATTTCTTTTTTTTCAATATTCCATATTCTCAAATAACCATTTCCATCACTTTCAAATAAATAATTAATATCATTTAATTTTTCTACAAAAGCACTCATATGCCATGTACTTTGAGGAGCAAGAAATTCTCTATAAACTTCTTTTGTTTTATTAATACCATAAATTTTAACATTAGAAGAATTAGCATTTACAATATAATTAATATTATTATTATTCCAATAATTAATGAAATAAGTATAATCACTTGTACTTCCAATTTCTCTTATTAAATTTCCATTATCAAAATCCCATAATTTCATATATTCATTTGGACATGATGTAACTATATAATTTAAATTATTTACATTATCAAATAATAATAATGCTGAATATAAATAAGTTCCTGTATGGCATTTATTTAAAGTAATATGACATTCATATGTTTTTAAATTCCAAACTTTAACTTTTCTCTCACTTGATGTTGATATTAAAAAATCAGTGGATGATTTTCTTTGAAAATAATGTCTTACTATATAAATGTGAGCAGAATGTCCTTTTAATGAATGTACTATTTTATTATCTCTTAAATTCATTATTTCTATTATAAAAGTTGTTGAAATTGGTGCTGCTAAATAACTATTTCCATCATATCCAACATATACTGCAATAACACTATCAATTGTAAAACTTTTTTGTGCCTTTTGAGATAAGTCTATCTTAAATTTTAAATTTGCTGGATTTGATTTAAATCTTTTTCCTTCTATTGAAAATAAACCATTATCTTGTTTTTTAATAAATATATTTGATAATATTATTTTACCATCTTGATCTAATTTATTTCCAAATGATGTTATTTTTTCTTGTACAGAAAATGATTTTGATTGCATTGAATCATATAAAGTTTTTGAATAAATTATATTTTCTAAATCTTTTTGTTTTGTTAATAATTTTTCATTATCTGAATATTTTTTTATTAAAGATATTATTTTTTCTAATTCTTTTTGATTATTTTTATTTTTTTCTATTGATTTTGTTGTTTCTTCTAAATTTATATTTTCAAATTCTTCTGAACCAGAATTCTCATATCTTGTATTTGATTCTTGTAATTGATCATTTAAATTATATAATTTTTCTATTATTTTATTTTTAAAATCTTCTATTTTTTTATTTATTCTTTCTTTAAATGATTGTAATTTATTATTTATTAATTCTAATTCCCATTTTTCAAAATTTTCTTCTTGTAAATTTAATTGTTTTTGTTGAACAATTAATCCTGTTTCTAAAAACTTTTTTAATTTTTTGAAGTCAATTAAATTTGGTAAATTTTTAAAGAAATTATTATAAAATTCATCTATTGTTATTAATATATGACCTTGAGATTCTGTACATGCATTTGGATTACATTTTAAACATATTAAACCATATTGACATGATTTATCTCCACATACTCCACTATATGAAATATGGTGAATTGGGCATTGTCTTAATACATTTTTCATAGTGAAATTTCCACCCATTTTTTTTCTTTTTTTTTTTGACTTTTTTAAATTATTTTTTTTTTGGACACTTAATTTTATATATTTTTTATTTGTTTTTGAATTTTTTTATATTTTTAAATATATTGTTTATTCAAATAAATAATAATTTTTTTCTTAAAATGAAATATTTATAATTTTTATAATAATATAATCAATAGATTAAAAATGAAATTTCCATTTTATTTTTAATTATAAATATTAAAAAAATAATGAAAAATAGAAAAAATACAGATGAAAATTGTGTAGATTCAATTTTAAAATTAACAAAAAACTTAGTTCAAAATACATGTGATTTTCATAATTATTATATTCATAAAAATAATAAATTATTTTCAAATCAACTTCCATTATTAACTCAGTCAAAAAGTAATAATATAATAATAAAAAACATCAATAAAAATAATAAATTAACAAAACAAATTCCATTTCCTTTAAAATTAATAAGAAATGTAGAAAAAAGAACAAATAAAATTCCAAAATTATATTCAATTAATAATAATAAAAAAGAAGTGATTTCCTTAAAAAGCCATTATTCTCAAATTCATAGTAGAAATTCAAGTTTAAAAAGTTTAAATAAATCTACTAATTCTTCAAATTCAAGTTTAGCTTCTCTTCCTATTAAAATTAAAAAAAAAAGTATTTCTTTAAATAATTCAATAAATAATTCTTTTGATGAATTTCAAAAAAATTTTTTTTATGATTTTGAATATAGAAATTTGAAATATAATGAAAATGAAATTTTTAAAAATAAAGAAAGGTATAATAAGTTAATATATGATAAAGTATTAAATTTAAAAAATGAAAAAATAAAAAATAAAACTTTAATTTTTCAAAAAACTTTTTATTATGATAAGAATAAAAAAAAATTAGAATTAAATTTACAATCTTTAAAATTAAAATTTGAAAATATTTCATTAAAAGAAAAAAATAATAATAATAAAGATTTAGAATTAGATTGTCCATTTGAATTTCTTCCTTTATTTTATTATAAAGGATATAAGACTTTTAAAAAATTATTATCTTCAATTTTAAAATTAAATGATAAAGAAGAAAAAATTTCAATTGATGATAATTCGATTTATTTTTGTTTAAAACATATGAAAGAATTCTCAATTGTTAATAATAATGAAAAAAAGAAAAAAGAAATACTTTCAATTAATTTATCTCCAATTATTCCTTCGATTAATCATATGAAATCTTTTCAAACTAAAATTTCTCATTTTAATTCTCATTATGAAGAACACGAAAAAAAAATATATATTTTACATCCTAAAAATAAAAATAAAAATATTAATAAATATAATTATTATAGTTTTATATGGACAACAATATCAAAAACTTATAAAGTAACTATTACACTTCCTTTAATTAATATTTTTTTCCCTGACAATTCAGTTTCAATAAAACATTTTATTGATTTTGAATTACTTTTTTATTTATATGAAAAAAATTTTGAAAATTGGGATTTTTATATTACCAAATATCTTTCATGTTTTAAAAAAATTAGATTTTTAATAGAAAAATTAAATTCTCATAATTGTATTAAAAACCAAATTTTTTTTTTAAGAGAACCAAAAACAAAATTTTATTCTTTTTCTCAAGAAACTTTATTTAATATTCATACTGATGAAAATAATAATAATGAAATAATAAAAATAAAATCTTTTTATATAATTGTTACTTTAAGTGATTTAGATCTATTGTTTGAAAGAGAATATCATATTTATTTTAGTTTTTCTCATTTAATTAAATTAATTCAAATTGAAAAATATATAAATAAATTTTGTTTTCTTCTTAAATTTATTGATATAAATAAAAATGAAAAAACAATAAGTTTTAATTATAAAAAATTAGATGAATTTGATGTAAATCAATGGATTAAAAATATCGAAAATACAAATGAAAATTACTTTGAAAAAAAAATTCAATCAATAGAAAAATTAACAAAAGAATATGATTTATTAGGTTATAAATTAAAAATTGAATTAAGAAAACCAATAATAAATGTAATAAAAAATGAAAATAATATACAATCTTCAAAAAATTATCATATTACAAAAGAAATTGAAGATGAATTAGTTATTAATATTAATAATAAAGAATCTATAAATTGGAGTAAATTAATTAATGGATTTTTAAGTAAAATGATTGAAATAATTTCATTTATTCCTCATTCACTTTCTTCTTCTCCTCCAAAAAAAAATAGTAAAACTATTATTGTAAAAAAAGGAATTGAAGTTATTAAGAATCAATTAAATGTTACTTTTCAGAAAAATAAAAAAAAAGAAAATGGAATTTTCTTATTTAATAATGATTTTCATTTGAATAATTTACAATTAAAAGAATATAACTATAGAGCAAATAATATAAGGTATACAGTTAATAATATTGTTAATAACTAAAATTTTAGCTAAATATAATAATACAATATTTTTATTATTTTATTAATAAAAATAGTTTAAAATTATAAATAAAATTAAATTAATATATTTATTTTAATTTTTTTCAACTTCTTAATATTTATTATTTTTTAAAACTATTTGAAGATTCATTAATATTTTTAATCTTCGCAATTATTGTAGATAAGGGCATTAAAAGCCTTACTAAAGTCATAATCAAAATTTTTCAAATATTTTAGTAATTTTGAATCAGAATAAACTTTCTCTAAATTATATTCTTTTCTAAATCTTTTTAAATATTCAGAATCATCCATTAAAATATTCAACCTTATTATAATTTGTTCTCCAATTATTTTATTTCCTACTTTAACATTTAAATAAGTTGAATATTGACGACCTTTATCATATTTATCTAAATTATAAAAGTTAACATAATATATTTTAGTTTTATTTGGTTCTAAAGCTCCTATTTTAACTGGATCACATTTAATTTCTGATTGTGGATCACAAATTAATTCTGAATTATCTTCATAAGTATATCTTCCATTATTTTGAACACATACATTCACTATAGTTTCTTTTACTCCTTTTTCTATTTTTCTTTTAATTATTTGATTTCCTTTTGTTGAATATGAATATGAATAATTATTATCATCAGAATATTCATTTCTATCCTTTTTAATAAAATTTTTATGTTTATGTCCATTAATTAATTTATTATTCATTAAATCATTATAACATTTTTCACATAAATTATAATTAAGACATTCATTACATTTATACCTTATTCCATTTATTGGTTTTTTATTACAATTTTCACATTTATATTTATTATTTATTAATTGAAAATTAGTTATTAATTCTTTATTTAAAAGTTTTTCATTATAATCTAATGTTTCAATTATTAAATTTTGTTTAAATTGTTCTATTTCATATTCTAAATGATTTTTTAAACTAGAATTTAAAATTTCTATTTTTTTTTCATTTAATAACTTTTTCTTTAATTCATTAATTTCATTTTCTAAATCTTTTATTTGTTTTTTTAATTGTTGATTTTCCTTCTCTAAAGATTGTATTCTTTCTTGATTTTCATTTTCATTCTTTTTAAATTCTTCTTTTGATATTTGTATTTCATTTTGATTTTTTGAAATTTCCAGTTTTTGAAATTTAGATATTTCTGAATCATCAATAGGAATAATTTCTATTTTTTTTTCTTCTTTTTTTTTTGGAACAATCATTTCTGATATTTCTATATTATTTTTTTGATAGTTAGAATCTACAATTTTATCTTCGATTTTTATTTTAGGTTTATTATTATTTTTTATGAAATTTTCATAATCATTTTCATTTGTTATTTCATTTTCATTATTATCATATATTTTATATTCTCCTATAATATTAAATTGTTTATTTATTTTATTTTTTAATTCTTCATAATTTAGAAATACTTCATTTTCAATTATTTTATTTTTATATTCAATTTGGATTTTTTTTTTTTCCATTTTTTTATTTAAAAACACTTTGTTTAATCATTTAAATTCATTAACTATTTTACTTTAAAAAATTAACTTTTTAATGAATTTAGTTAATTATAATAATTAATATTAAATTATTGTTTTAAAAATATGAAAATCTGAAAATTTAACTTTAAAATTTTTACATAATTCTTTAATGATGTAAAATTCATTTATTGATCTTTCATTATATTGAATACATATATTTAAAAAATTAGAAATTTTATATAGAAAAAAAGTTAATTCATTTAATACTTTAACTTTCAAATATTCATTTTGATTTAAATTAGAAGAAAATGATTTTTTTCCTTCTTTTTCTTTTTGAATTAACATTGCTTTTTCTATTTCATCAATAATTGATTCATTTAAATCTTCTTCAATATGAAGAAAATTAATAATTCCAAATTCTTCATTTTGTTCAATAAATAAGAATTTACCACAATTATTTCTTTCATATATAAAATTATGTTTATTCTTTTTATTATTTTCATAAAAATTTTTTATTTCAAAAATAAAACTCACAAATTTAATATCAATTTTTTCTTCAAATAACTTTGCTATTAAAATTTTTGGATTTACAAGATTAGGTTTTGCAGAAAAAATTAAATCTTTTAAAGTAGAATTTTGATTTTTATCTACATTTGAATTTTTTCTTATTTTTATATTAGTTAAATTTAATGGATTTTTTTTAATTTGATTATTATGGTATATATTTAAGTTATTTTTCTGATCATTATTATTATTTAAAGACTTATTATTTCCATTTAAAAAATTCAATTTTCCAATTAAATTATTTTTCTTTTTATCAAAATATGTTTTAAAAATTAATTCACTTTTATAATCATTATCTAATTTAAATTGAAATAAAAAAATATATAATTTTAGAAATAAGAACATTTTATTTCTTGATTTAATTTTCTTAAAATTTTCATGAATAATAATTTTACAATCCATCATTTCAATTATATCAACTGAAAGAATAGCTTTATAATATTTAAATAAAGATAATAAAGTTTTACAATCTTCAATTGGAATAGATAAAAAAGCTAAAAAAGTATTTTTAACAAAGATTTTTTTTTCATAATCACATAATCTTGATTTCATTTTTTTAAGTTTTAATTCTAAAAATTCGATAACATTAATAAAAATATCTTCATTAAAATGTTCTTCTTGTTCTTTATTTAAATTAGAATATAAATCTTGAATTTTTGCAATTGCTTCTCCTATTATATTCATTGATTTAATTATTGAATTTATAATATAAATATTTTGTTCCATTATTAAATAAGAATCTGAAAAATTTTTTTGATTAAGTATTTTAGTATTATTATCATTTTGATATAGAGAAATATTTGTTGAAGAGAAATTTTTTGTGATAACATTACTTGTATCAATTTCTGGTGAGGAATTTTTACTTTTATTTGTATTTATTAGATTTTCAGAAAAAGTATTTAAATTTTTTTTCATATCAATCATTGAATTTGTAAGTTTATTATTTATATTATTTTTAAAAGAATTATTTTCTTGTGAAAAAGGGAAATTTCTATTAATAGTATTATTATTTTTATTCAATTGAATTGATGATTCTATAAAATTATCATTAAAAATATCCTCATAATAATCATTGTTTATTTGATATAATTGAAGTTTTTTAACACATTCTGCTAAATTATAATTTTCTAAATTTGTATAAAATTTCATTGAATCAATTAAAATTTTTAAAATTTTTATTAATTTATCTTCTAATAAATTTTTTAATCCTGAATCATTATCTTTCATTGAATTTATTAATGAATATATTTTTTGATTACTTCTCATATTATTACATGACTCATAATCTAATTTAAATAAATTATTTGAAAATTCTACTAAATATGATAATAAAAGATCATCTTGATTAAATTCAATTTTTTGCTTTTTATCTTTTTGTAATTCATTATTTGAAATTATACTACTTGAAATATTAAAATCTTCATTTTTTTCTATGATTTTAATTCTAAGAGTATTATTATTGTTTATAAAAATTTCATATTCTTTTTTATTTAATATTTTTGTATTGATTTTCTTTTTATTTTCATAATATATTTCAAAACTTGTATTTAATGCTGGAAATTTATTATTTATTTGATTTAATAAATCTTTATAACTTTGTGGTAAATTTATTTTTGAAATATTATTATTATACTCAATTTCCAAGTGCTTTTTATGCATTTTGATGATATTATAAAAATATTTTTATAATTAAATTTAAAATAAATAAATGAATTAAAAAAGTAAAAAATAAAATTCAAAACAAAATTGAAATTTACCAAAAATAAAATAAAAAAAATTAAATATTTCTTCATCTTCAATAGAAAGCATATTTTTGATATTTTGTTTTTTAAAATTCCCAATTTTATCAACAAAATTACCAATAGTCCTATGAATCATATTATTAGTTTATAATTTCGACGAACAAACACCTGAAATTATTAATAATATAATTAATAAATATTTTGAACTAAATTCTTTCTTTGCTTTTAATCAAAAAGAAGTTAGAGATATTATTCTACATTTTTTCATTGTCTATATATATAATTATAATAATAAAAAATTTATTTATATATATAAATATTTAATTATTTTAATTTAATTATAATTATTTTTTTAACTTCAGTTAAAATATATAATAAAGATTTCAACCCTAAAATAATTATTATTATTTTTTTAATATAAAAATACAAAGAAAAATTAAATTATATATCATAATGGAAAAAGAAAAAAACCAAACTGGACAAGAATTATTAGACATTGATGATCAAGGAAATTATAATGAGAACAAAAAAGACAAAGAACAAAAAAAGTCTAATACATGCAAATATTGCTTAATATGCCTTTGTATAATAGTTTTATTAGGAATAGGTTGCTATTGTTATTATAAAAACCAATCCAATAAAACTATATATGATAAAACCAAATTAAAAAATTTAAACTTAAAAAGCAGAATTATCTTTGGTCCAATTTATGATAATTCTTTTAGTGATGGAAAAATGTCTGAAAAATGGATTCAAAAATTTGAGACTATGGCAAAAAATAATGTTGCTTTAATTATACCAGAAGGAATGATGGTAGGAGATGTTTCTACATATCCTCCAACAGGAAGAAAAATTCTTAGAATAGATAGCGATGAATATATCGAAGAATATAAAAAATTAACTGATAGAGTACATAAGCTAAATACTTATATAATTATGCAATTAAATTTTCCTGGTTTATTGTCAGCTTCTGATGTTATTTATAGTCCAAGTCCTGATAAAGGTTTCTTTTCAAATGTTACCTCAAAAGAATTAACTAAAGAAGATATGTTAAGAATACAAGATTTATTTGTTCAAGGTGCAATAAGAGGTAAAAAAGCTGGATTTGATGGAATTGATATTCATGGTGCACAATTAAATTTTGCTTCTCTATTTTTATCTACTAAATTTAATAGAAGAAAAGATGAATATGGAGGTTCTGTTGAAAATAGAGCAAGATTTATAGTTGAAACTTTAAAAAAAATAAGAGAAGCTATTGGAGATGATATGATATTATCTATTAAAATTGATAGCGAAGATGAAGCAAACGGATTTACTGAAAGTGACTTTTTAGAAGCAGGTAAAATACTTGAAGAAGCAGGAATTGATTTAATAAGTGTAAGTGGTACTAATGTTTTTAGAAATGAAGAACTTTTGTTTTATGAAAGAACTAAAAAACTTGCAGATATTTTAAAAATTCCAGTTGTTTGTATTGGAGGAATTAAGACTTATGAAAATGCAGATTATGTTTTAAAAAATAGTAATATTGAATATATTGGAATATCAAGAGCCTTAATGAAAGATCCTGAATTAATTACTAAATGGACTCAAGAAAAAAATAATAAAACAAATAATTAAAAAATTAAAAATTTGGAATATTATATAGTAATATTATTTAAAATTATTTATATAATATGGGGTGTTAAAAATATAATTTAAAAATTATTTTATAATTTTCAATTTTTTATTATTTAAAATTTATATTTTAACTTAATTGGGGATTATTTACTTTATTTTTTATAATCAACCTAAAGATTATATTTTTTCAAATTATATTATTTAATTTAAATACAAATTAGTATGAAAGTATAAAAATAGGAAAAACTTTTAATCTATTTTTTTAGACATTTATTAAATGATAATTCATGTCTGATTTATGAAAAATATAATGATAAATATTTAATGATGTTGTTAATATTGTTCCTCAATGAATATGGAAAATAAAAGATGGTTATATAGAATTAAAAAAATGAAGAAAAATTTACATAAAAAGTAAAATATTTATTAAAATTTCAATGTTGTTGTCAGAAAAATCAAAATAATATAAAAATAATTTTCATAATGGAATTTTAACACTTTATTTTTTAGATTTTTATGATTATCATAATAGATTTCATTTTCCAATTGGAGGAATTATAAAGGAAATAAAAAAAATTGAAGATAATTTTGTTTCAGATGGAAGTATATATTGGAATGAAAAAGAACAAAAATATAAAATAGATTATAATTAATAACTTCAAAATCTTTTTTTTTTTCATATTCTTCAATTTCTTTTTCTTCATTTTTTGATTTTTTTATACTTTTTAAATTATTATTTAAAAAATTATTATTTTTATCTTTTTCATTATCTTCATTTTTATTTGTATTATTCGTTTCTGAATTAACATTTGTTGAAAAAGTAATTTTTATTGATAATTCTTTTATTTTCAAATTTTCTACAGTTTGTTCATATATTTTATCATTCATAAAACTTCTTGAAAACATTTTTCCTAAATTTTTAACTCTATCATTATTAATTTCTAAATTAGAAAATAATTTATTAGCTAAAATTTGTTTTAAATTAATATAAAGTGTATTAGAACTTTTAAATGTTTAAAAACTCTTTCTTGATTTTCATTAGGTGTAGGAATTTCATTTAAACAAAATAATTTTTTTTAATTGATGAAATACTTCAATTTTTTTTTTTTCATTTGTTCTTTTATTTTTTCTTGAATACTAAAAATTTCATTTTTATTTTCTAATTTATATTTAATATCAATATTTTGACAACTTTTCTTAATTTTCTTTTTTATTTAATTTTTTTGTATTGATTTTCTTTTTATTTTCATAATATATTTCAAAACTTGTATTTAATGCTGGAAATTTATTATTTATTTGATTTAATAAATCTTTATAACTTTGTGGTAAAT
>JAEEGK010003850.1_pt1 | contig 37085 bp, 30 predicted proteins | sample 8958771 | NCBI WGS metagenome assembly JAEEGK01 (sample SAMN16246547, study PRJNA631951) | gut metagenome | biome: gut microbiome; feature: rumen; material: SC-attached | host: Bos | place: Iran: Karaj | collected 2018-10 | reverse complement strand
GTGCAACGATCGAATAACCCCAAATCCCCCTGGTTCTGGGTGCCCACGCTCTATTTCGCCGAGGGCATCCCTTACTTCATCGTCAACGTGATCTCAGTGACGATGTTCAAACGCCTGGGCATGTCCAACGGCGACCTGGCCATGTACACCTCCCTGCTCTACCTGCCCTGGGTGATCAAACCCCTGTGGAGCCCCTTCGTGGACGTGATCCGCACCAAGCGCTGGTGGATCCTGCTGATGCAGCTGCTTTGCACCGCCGGCTTTGCCGCCCTCGCCCTCAGCGTCAGCCCCAACGCGTTCGGGCTTCTGCTGGTCATCTTCTACATCATCGCCTTTGCCTCCGCCACGCATGACATCGCAGCGGACGGCTTCTACATGCTTGCCTTGAACCAGAAGCAGCAGTCGGTATTCGTGGGCATCCGCAGCACCTTTTACCGCATCGCTTCGGTGTTCGGCCAGGGCGTCATCGTGGTGCTGGCGGGCGTGCTCGAGGAGCGGCTGGGAGCCATCCCTCGGGCTTGGAGCATCACGCTCATCGCTTCAGCAGTCCTCTTCGGCCTCATCACCCTCTGGCACTGGCGTTTCCTGCCGAAAGCGGAGGAGATTCCGGATCAAGCCCGGAATGACGAAGGGCAGTTCCGACGGATCTTCAAGGAGTTCGGACGGGCCTGGGTGACGTTTTTCGAGAAACCGGGGGTCTGGCTGGCGATCGTGTTCATGCTGCTGTACCGCCTGCCGGAGGCGTTCTCGGTCAAGATGCTCACGCCCTTCCTGCTCGACCCGGCCGAGGCCGGCGGGCTGGGCCTCAGCACGGCTCAGTCTGGCCTGGTCTACGGCACCGTGGGCGTGATCGCGCTTACCGTCGGCGGGATCCTGGGCGGCCTGTACGCCGCCCGCGTGGGCCTGAAGCGCGCGATGTGGCCGATGTCCATGGCCCTGGCGCTGCCCTGCGCGGTGTACCTTTTCCTCGCCCTCGTGCAACCTTCCCAGCTGTGGAGCATCTACTTGTGTGTAGCGGTGGACCAGTTCGGCTACGGCTTCGGTTTCACCGCCTACATGCTTTACATGATGCAATTCTCCGAAGGAGAGTTCAAGACCTCGCACTACGCCATCTGCACGGCCTTCATGGCCCTGTCGATGATGATCCCGGGCCTGTTCGCCGGCTGGATGCAGGAGCGGCTCGGCTATGTCGGATTCTTTATAATCGTAATGGTATGTTGTCTGGCAACGGTATTCGTCACATTCTTTGCGCGGCGGCGCTGCTCGTCGTAGGCCTGTCCGCGTCCGCCCGGGTCAAGCCCGGCATCGAAGTCCTGCGGGAGCGCAATTTCGCAGGCCTGGAAGGCAAACGCGTAGGGCTGGTGACCAACCCCTCCGGGGTGGACAGCCAGCTGAAATCCACGATCGAGATCCTCTACGAGGCGCCCAACGTCAAACTCGTGGCCCTCTACGCACCGGAACATGGCGTGCGTGGCGACATCTATGCCGGCGGCAAGGTCGAATCCGGCAAGGACGACCGCACCGGCCTGCCCGTTCACTCACTCTACGGCGACACCCGCCAGCCCACCCGCAAGATGCTGGAGGGCATCGACATCATGGTCTATGACATCCAGGATGTCGGGAGCCGCTCCTACACCTTCATCTCCACCCTCGGCCTGGTGATGCGCACCTGCGCCGAGATGGGCATCCCGGTGATGGTGCTCGACCGCCCCAACCCGCTGGGCGGGCGCAAGGTCGAGGGGTCGCTCGTCCGCGACGGATTCCACTCCTTCGTCAGCCAGTACAAGATCCCCTATATCTACGGCCTCACCGTGGGCGAACTCGCCCGGATGATCAATGACGAGGGGATGAACCGCGGGCAGAACGGCAAGCTCGAGCCGTTGAAATGCAAGCTCACCGTCGTGCCGATGGAAGGCTGGGAGCGGGACATGCTCTTCGGGGACACGGGGCTCCCGTGGATCCTCCCCTCACCCAACATCCCCTACGCCGAGACCGCTATCTGCTATCCTTCGGCCGGCCTGTGCGGCGAGATGTACAACTATCTCAACATCGGCATCGGCTACACCCTTCCCTTCGCCACCTTCGCCGAGCAGTGGGTAGACGCCGACAAACTCAAGGACAAACTCGACAGCTACCACGTCCCCGGCGTGGCCTGGCGGACCATCCACTACCAGCCGATCTCGGGCCGGCTGGCCGGAAAGCTGATTCATGGCGTGCAATATTTCTATACCGACTACGAAGCTGCAACTATCACACTCACACAGTTTTACGTTATGCAGGCGGTCTGGGAACTCTACAAAAAGAACCCTTTTTCGGGCAATTCCGACCGACTTTCGATGTTCAACAAAGTTTGCGGCACTGATTTTGTCAGTAAGAAGTTCGGACAGACGATGAAGGTCTCCGACATCTCCGGATTCTGGTCCGCGGAAGTAGAAGAATTCAAGCAGCTGTCCAGGAAATATTACATATACTAAAATAACACAACCATGAAACGCTTGACCACTCTTTCCCTGATCGCCATAGCCGCAGCGGCTATGATCGCGGTCCCTCTTGACGCTCAGACCAGGGGCGGTAGCAATTCCCGTGGAGGGTCGGGCGGCGGCAACTCCCGCAGCAGCGGCGGCAGCCGTCCTTCCTCTTCGATGTCAGCTCCGTCTCCCCAGATGAGAAGCTCCGGTTCCGCCGGTAATACCAAGGGACTCGGCACTGCGACTCCCCGCAGCAGCCAGCCCTCCATGTCTTCCCCCAGCCGCAGCGCCAGCCCGGCGGCGCGCCCGAGCACAGGCTCGAGCGGCCAGGTGAGCCGCAGCGGATCCAACACCCGCAGCAGCGGTACCAGCTCCGGCACCGTCGCACGTCCTTCCACCCCTGCCACCGGCAGCGGCAACAGGACCACGAACTCCGGCACGGTCCGCCAGCAGCGGCTTCCCGCTAACGGTTCTGCAACCGGCTCCGCTGGCAGCTCTGCCGCCAGCAGCACGCAGCCGCGCCAGAGCGCCGGACAGCCTGCCCGCGGCGGGTCCAACACCCGCAGCGCCAACACCACCTCCGGTGCCGTCGTGCGCGAGCAGAACGCCCGCCCTGCCGGCGGAAGCGTCAACCGCAACCAGCCGCAGCCCGGCATGAGTGCCGACCGCAGCGCGCCCGGTACGGTCCGCAGCCGTCAGAGCGCCCCGCGTAACTACTCCGGCAGCCGTGAGCCGCGCGAGATCCGGATGCGTCCGGGCCCCGGCCACAACATGGAGCGGATCCCGCCGCGCCACCGCGACCCGATGCCGTTCAACCGTGCAGTCCGCTTCTGGGACGGCGGCCACCACTACTTCGGTTACCGCGTGTCCTACCTGCCTGCCCGCTATGTCCGCGAGGTCTACTGGGGCGTGCCCTACTACATCCTCGACGGTATCTACTACCGCTACTACGCAGGCCACTACTACATCAGCCGTCCTCCGTTCGGGGTCTTCTTCGACCCGGTGCTGGACAACCTGACTTATTCCGTCTGCCGCTTCGCTTACTACTACGACGTGTACAACACGTACCGTACGATCAACGAAAACGCACAGACCATCGCCAGCCAGAACGCCACCATCGCGGCCAACAACGCCACGATCGCCCGGCAGAACGCTGAGATCGCGCTCAACAGCGAGCGCGCCGCCAAGGCCTACGAAGAGGCCAACCGCCTCGGCCTGGTGCAGGGATACGCTGACGCCAACGTAGAGTATTACTACGAAGACGGCGTGTTCTTCACCAAGGACAAGAACGGCAAGTACATCACCATCGTCCCGCCCGCTGGCGCCCTCGTGCAGGAGTTGCCCGACGACTACGAGACGATCACCCTTAACGGCAAGGAGTACTACAAGGTCGACGACACGGTCTTCCAGATGACCATCATCGACGGCTCCCCGTACTTCGAAGTCCTGGGACAGCTGACCGGCGAACTCGCCGAGAAGTACAACCAGTACAACACCCTCTAGCAAGGTGGCCGTCATAGGCATATTCGATTCAGGTTCGGGAGGACTTTCGGTATTGAAAGAGATACGGAAGGTCCTCCCTTCCGCTCATTACATCTATTACTCCGACAACGCCCACTGCCCCTACGGCGAGAAGAGCGTGGAGTATATTCGGGACCGGGCGCGTGTGATCACGCGCCTGTTGCTGGACAAGGGGGCGCAAGCGATCGTCGTGGCCTGCAACACCGCCACCGGCGCCGCCATCGCAACCCTGCGCGCCGAGTTCGACATCCCGTTCATCGGGATGGAGCCGGCCGTCAAGCCCGCCGCACTGGGCACGAAGAGCGGGGTGATCGGCGTGCTGGCCACGGCGGGCACCCTCAAGGCATCCAAGTATCTCAACACCAAGGGGCTATACCAGAATGACGTACGGATTGAGGAGCATGTCGGCGAGGGCTTCGTCCAGCTGGTCGAGCGACTTGAACTGGATGGTCCCGAGGCGGAGCGCGTAGTGCGCGCAAGCGTACAGCCGCTGCTCGACGCCGGGGCCGACACCATCGTGCTCGGCTGCACGCACTACCCCTTCCTGCGTCCCGTCATCGAGCGCATCGCCGGCCCCGACGTCCGCGTGATCGATCCCGCTCCCGCCGTTGCACGGCAGCTGGTGAAAGTCCTCCGCGAACGCGGCATAGATGACTCCGGGCTTGATTGCGGTCATTCCGGCACCAACAGTCATTCCGGCACCAACAGTCATTCCGGCACCAACAGTCATTCCGGCACCAACAGTCATTCCGGGCTTGACCCGGAATCTCCCGGCACCCTCGAACTCCTCTCCTCCGGCGACCCGGCAACCCTCCGCGCCCTCGCCGCCTCCTCGTTGTGAGATACAACTCCTTCATTGTTTGTTAGTTATCCAAAATGCTCATTGCCCTTACAGGCATTAGCAAATCCCATAACATACAGATAAACAGCTCTTTACATGCCACGCACCCCAGGGCCGTCCGCATTACACACGCTCTGAACGCACCAACAGACTATCCCCGCCGGCATCAGCCCCGTTATACCGGTCAGTGACAAGCAAACTGTCACATAAATCACTACTAACCATCGACTTGCAGAAACGCGGGTATGCTTTTTCAATACCCCGGTTTTCTGTTTTCGTTGACTGATTGAGAGTTACGTGGCAGTGGCAATTATGAGAGGAGGAGGTTAGGTCGAGTGGGTGTTTTTGAGACAGGTAGGGACGGACTTCCCCCTGGTATTACCCCTTTTTAACCTTTTTCGTTACTGCGGTGGACCTGGTCTGTTTATAAAGGGTGGACCTGGCACACCTGATATCGGTCAGAAGGGGTTCTGGGGCATAGTACGTGGACCTGGTCCACTATTCGGACAAGTGGGTCGAAGAACAAACAAACAAACAAACAAACAAACAAACAAACAAACAAACAGACGGACAGACAGACGGACGGGCGGGCGGGCAGGCGGATGGGCAGGAGAAAAAGCAAGAGGACAGACAGGAGAATGGTCTGACTGACAGGAGAAAAGATGAAAAACGGGCTGATTGGAAGGAGAACAAGTTGGAGAATTGGCAGAAGGCGGATTGACGGGGAGGAGAAAAAAGTCGGAGGGCAGAAGGAAGGAAGGAAGGAAGGAAGGGCTGCCGGGCTGGCGGAGTTTGCGGGTTCCGGTTTAGGTTCCGGTTTAGGTTCCGGTTCAGGGTTGTGGTCTCGGGGTTGTGGTGCCGGGGTTGTGGTGCCGGGGGACGGTTTATCCCCTGAGATCCGGTCCGGCGGGGGCCCTTTGCTGATTTCGCAAAGAATGAGTATATTTGTAAGCTATGATTACCCAGGAACAAATCAAAGATTTGCAGGAGCGGCTGGAGACGCTCCGCCAGTGCCTTGCGATCGAAAGGAAGCGCGAGGAAGTGAAGGAGAAGGAGTTGCAGAGCCAGGCGCCGGATTTCTGGAACGACCCCAAGCAAGCCGAGACGTTCCTCAAGGGCCTGAGCGGCGTCAAGGCCTGGGTGAGCGCCTTCGACGGTGCCCGGTCTGCGGTCGAGGACCTGGAGGTGCTCCAGGAGCTCGACCCGGAGGGCGCCGAGATCGACGCCGCCTACAAGCAAGCCCGCACCCTCATCGAGGACCTCGAACTCAAGAACATGCTCGGGGCGGAGGGCGACAACCTCGGCGCCGTGCTCACGATCAACTCCGGGGCCGGCGGCACGGAAGCCAACGACTGGAGCGCCATGCTGATGCGCATGTACATGCGCTGGGGCGAGCGCAACGGCTACAAGATGACCGTGACCGAGGAGATCGAGGGCGATGAGACCGGGATCAAATCCTGCACTATCCAGTACGAGGGAGACTATGCCTACGGCTACCTCAAGGCCGAGTCGGGTGTGCACCGGCTCGTCCGCATCTCCCCCTTCAACGCCCAGGGCAAGCGCCAGACCACCTTCAGTTCCGTGTTCGTCTACCCGCTCGTGGACGACAGCATCAACATCGAGATCAACCCCTCCGACATCGAGTGGGACACTTTCCGCTCCGGCGGCCACGGCGGCCAGAACGTCAACAAGGTGGAGACCGGCGTGCGCGTGCGGCACCTTCCCACCGGCATCACGGTGGAGAACACCGAGACCCGCAGCCAGCAGGACAACCGCCAGCGGGCCCTGCTCATCCTCAAGTCCCGCCTCTACGACATCGAGCTCAAGAAGCGCCAGGAGAAGCAGGCCGAACTCGAAGGCCAGAAGAAGAAGATCGAATGGGGTTCCCAGATCCGCTCCTACGTCCTGCACCCGTACAAAATGGTCAAGGACCTGCGCACCGGCTGGGAGACCGCCGACACGCAGGGCGTGCTGGACGGCGACCTCAACGCCTTCATGAAAGAATACCTCATGCAAAACTAAAACCCAATATGACAGATTTCAAATACGCACCCATGTTCCAGACGGGTGAGGACCGGACCGAGTACTACAAGATCCCCGGTTCTGAGCAGTATGTTTCCACCGCTGATTTCGAGGGGCACAAGATCCTCAAGGTACAGAAGGAGGGCCTGACCGTGATGGCCAACACGGCCTTCCGCGACGTGAGTTTCCTGCTGCGCCGCTCCCACAACGAGCAGGTCGCCGCGATCCTCCGCGACCCCGAGGCCTCCGAGAACGACAAATACGTGGCGCTGACCTTCCTGCGCAACGCCGAGGTGGCCGCCAAGGGCAAACTCCCGCTCTGCCAGGACACCGGCACCGCCATCATCCACGGCGAGAAAGGCCAGCAGGTCTGGACCGGATTCTGCGACGAGGAGGCCCTGAGCCTCGGTGTCTTCAAGACCTACACCGAGGAGAACCTCCGCTACAGCCAGAACGCCCCGCTGGACATGTACCGCGAAGTCAACACCAAGTGCAATCTCCCCGCCCAGATCGACATTGAGGCCACGGAGGGTGCCGAATACCGCTTCCTCTGCGTGACCAAGGGCGGCGGCTCCGCCAACAAGACCTATCTCTACCAGGAGACCAAGGCACGCATCCAGAACCCTGGCACGCTCGTCCCCTTCCTCGTGGAGAAGATGCGTTCGCTCGGCACGGCTGCCTGTCCGCCCTACCACATCGCCATCGTCGTGGGCGGCACCTCGGCCGAGAAGAACCTCATGACGGTCAAGCTCGCTTCCACACATTTCTATGATGGCCTGCCCACCACCGGCGACGAGACCGGCCGCGCCTTCCGCGACGTGGAGCTGGAGCGTCAGCTGCTCGAGGAGACCCGCAAGATCGGCCTCGGCGCCCAGTTCGGCGGCAAGTACATGGCGCACGACGTGCGCGTCGTCCGCCTGCCGCGCCACGGCGCCAGCTGCCCCATCGGCCTGGGCGTGAGCTGCTCGGCCGACCGCAACATCAAGGCGAAGATCAACGCCGACGGCATCTGGATCGAGAAGATGGACGACAAGCCCTACGAGCTGATCCCCGAAGAACTGCGCCGCGCCGGCGAAGGCGAGGCCGTCAGGATCGACCTCGACCAGCCCATGAAGGACATCCTCGCCGAACTGACCAAGTACCCGGTCAGCACGCGCCTCAGCCTCAACGGCACTATCATCGTGGGCCGTGACATTGCGCACGCCAAGATCAAGGCCCGCCTGGACGCCGGCGAACCCATGCCCCAGTACCTCAAGGACCACCCGATCTACTATGCCGGTCCGGCGAAGACCCCGGCCGGGATGGCCTGCGGCTCCATGGGCCCGACCACGGCCGGCCGCATGGATCCCTATGTGGACGAGTTCCAGGACCACGGCGGCTCGATGATCATGCTCGCCAAGGGCAACCGCAGCCAGGCCGTGACCGACGCCTGCCGCAAGCACGGCGGTTTCTACCTCGGCTCCATCGGCGGCCCCGCCGCCATCCTGGCCCAGGAGAACATCAAGAGCATCGAGTGCGTGGAGTACCCGGAGCTCGGGATGGAAGCCATCTGGAAGATCCGGGTCGAGGATTTCCCCGCGTTCATCCTCGTGGATGACAAGGGCAACGACTTCTTCAAGCAGCTCGGACTGTAGCCGACATGAAAAAGGCGCTGCGGATCGTCGGGATCGTCGTGGCCGCCCTGCTCGGCCTCGTCCTCCTCGTGCTCGCCGCCCTGCCGTTGGTCCTCAACTCCAGGGTGGTCACGAAGATCGTGGACAAGTACGCAGCAGAGTATATCGACGGCGACCTGGAATACGCACGCCTGAGCATCCAACCCTACCGGCACCTCCCCCTCGTGGGGATCGCCCTGGAGGATGTCGCCATCACGTATCCGCACGAGCGCTTCGCCGTCTACGATACCGTGCCGCCTCCCAGCCCGCTGCTTGATGCGGGCCGCGGGCGGCCCAAGGACACGCTGGCGCGTTTCGGGAGGCTCTATATCTCCGCCGACGCCGTCAAGCTGGTCCGCGACCGGGAGATCGAAGTCCATGAGATCGCCCTGGAGCGCCTCGCCGCCTTCGCGCACAATTACGGCGAGGCAGCCAATTGGGACATCATCCGTATCCCGGAGAAACAGGACACCGCCAAGAAGCCCTTCGACCTGCCCTGGATCCAGCTGAACCGGCTCCGCATCGACGGGCAGCCGCACATCGTCTACACGGCCCAGCGCGAGGGCGTCTATGCGTCGGCGGACTTCGACAGGCTGACCCTGAGCGGCCACGCCAAGGTCGCCTCGGACGGATTCCGCCTGCGGGACGTACACCTGGGCATGGATTCCCTGCGGGTGTTCGGGCATGTCCCGGGAGACACGGTCTCCGCCCGGATGGCCTTCCTGCGCCTGGACCAGACGCGCGAGCAGGGCTTCGACCTGGCCCTGGCGGCCGATGCGCTGCTGAATACCGCCGCCTACGGCGAGATGGAAGTCCCGCTGCGCGCGAAAGGCAACATCGGTTATGACCTGCAGCCCGGGCGCACCGCGCTCGACATCCCCGGACTGGACCTGCACGTCGCCCACCTGCCGCTGCACGCGGCCGGCAGCGCCGTGCTGACCCGGGGCCGGATCGACGTGGACGCCGCGGCGAGCCTGACCGACTGCCCGATCGACTCCCTGCAGCGCTCCTACCTGGACCGCTTCATCCCCATCTCCCGTGACATCAGCACCAACGGCCGCCTGAGCGTGGACCTCAAGGCGGACGGCAGCTACACCAAAGACTCGGTCCCGCGCCTGAGCGCCCGCGTCCGCCTGCCCAGTTCCAACGCCTACTACAGCAAGATGAAGCTCGGCGGCAACCTCGTGCTGGACCTCGACGCCGAGATGACCCCGTCCAAGCGGCTCGACGCCCGGATCCGCACCCTTAGGGCCCGTATCCCGGGCCTCTACGCGCGGCTGGACGGCACGGTGCGCGACGTGCTCGGGCGCAACCCCCGCTACGCCCTGCAGGCCAAGGCAGACGCCTCCCTGGGTCCGCTGATGCGCTACGTCCCGGAGTCACTGGGCATCGAGCAGGCAGAGGGTGACATCCACCTGGATGTCAAGGCCAACGTCACCCAGCGCGAACTCAACCTCTACCAGTTCCAGAAGGCCGACGTGACAGGCACGCTAACCAGCGACAGCCTGCACGTGGCCATCCCCAAGGATTCCATCGACGCGCTGCTCTACCGCCCCAACGTGCTGATCGGCTCCAACGAGGCGGGCATCCGGCTCAACGCCGACTTCGACAGCCTCTATTTCGAGATGGGCACAGCCCTGCAGGCTCGCGTGCGCGAAATGCGCAACGGCGCCCAGATCATCAAGGTCCCCGTGGACGGACAGCTCGTCCCCCGGTTGTATGCCTCCACGGATAACGGAGAGATCTTCGCCAAGATCGGCTCCAGCCGCATGGGACTGCGGAACGCCAGCATCTGGGCTTCCGCCGAGAAGCGCCTGCATGACGGAAGGCACGGCCCCCAGCGCACGCCGGTGCGCAGCCGGGGGGATTTCGCGGACAGCGACATCACCATCGCCTTGGACACCACCTATTCGCGCCTGTTGCGCGAATGGTCGCCCGAGGGCAGCATCTTTGCGGAGAGCGGCTTCTTCGCCTCCCCCCGCCTGCCGTTGCGCACGCGCCTGACCGCCCTCAGCGCGGAGTTCAACGACAATGAGATCGACATCGACTCCGTGGGCGTAGTCTCGGGCACCTCTGACATCAAGGCCGCCGGCTACATGACGGGTATCCGCGAGGCGCTCTTCCGCCACGGCGTGCTCGAAGCGCAGCTCAACGCCGAGTCGAACCGTCTCAACCTCAACGAGTTGATCGCCGCCCTGCAGGCCGGATCCGAGGATATCGGTAAGGTGGCCGTGGCCGACGAGCAGGACGAGAGCTTCGTCACCGACACGCTCGAGGACGCGCGCATCGACAAGGAGAAGATGAAACTGGTCGTCGTGCCGGGCAACATCAAGGCCACGGTCGGCGTCCAGGCCGACACCGTGGACTATGCCGAGCTGCAGGTCGGTCCCGTGCTTGCCGTCGCACGCATGCAGGACCGCACGGCCCAGCTGCTCGGCACGCACGTCATCTCCGACATCGGCCGCATCGCTATGGATGCCTACTACACGACCCAGAGCAAGCAGGACATCGCCGCCGGCGTCAACGTCCAGCTCGCCGACATGCTGGCCCACGACATCATCCAGCTGCTGCCGTCGGTGGACTCGCTGATGCCCGCCCTCAAGTCGTTCGAGGGACGGCTGGACTGCAACCTCTCCGCCACCACGCAGCTGGACACCAACATGAACGTGGTCATCCCCTCGCTGGACGGCCTGCTGCGCATCTCCGGCAAGGACCTGGAAGTCAAGGACGCCGGTGACCTGCGGCGCATCACCCGCCTGCTGCTCTTCCGCAACAAGAACATCGGCCACATCGACGACCTCGTCGTGGATGCGGTCGTGCACAACAGCAAGCTGGAGGTCTTCCCCTTCGAACTGGGCGTGGACCGCTACCGCCTGGCCCTCCAGGGCCTGCAGGGCTTCGACCGCAGCATGTACTACCATGTCTCCATCCTGCGCTCCCCCTTCCTGCTGCGCTTCGGCATCAACCTGTTCGGCTCGCTGGACAACTGGAAGTTCTCGCTGGGCCGGGCCCGCTACCGCGAGGGACGCGTGCCGGTGTACACCCAGCAACTCGACTCCGTCCAGATCAACATCGCGAAGGGCATCCGGGACATCTTCGAGACGGGCGTGCGTCGCGTAGAAGCCTTCAACGAAATGGAATCCGTGGTGCAGGTCGACGACGAGCCGCTGAGCCCTGAGGAGCAGCGGCAGGTGGACGAGCTCGCCCTGGAGGCGGACATCGCAGACCTCGACGCCATCCTCGAGGCCGAGGTCAACGCCGCCCTGGAGGCCGCCGCGCAGGATACGGACCGCCTCATACGGGAATACACGGAGCAGGCCTACGACAAGCGGATCCTGCGCAAGATGGAGAAAATGAACAAGCAATAGAAGCAGAACGCCATGATAGAGATCATCCAAGTCAACATCTCCGGCGAGGACAAGCCCGGCTTGACCTCCGCCCTCACCGCGATCCTCGCGCAGTACGGCGCGGAAATCCTGGATATCGGACAGGAGAACATCCATAAGTCCCTCACGATGGGCATCCTGTTCAAGACGACCCCCGAGCAGTCGGGCTTCGTCATGAAGGACCTGCTCTTCAAGGCATCCGAGCTCGGCGTGCAGATCCGCTTCTCACCCATCACGCGCGAGGCCTATGATGCCTGGGTGGCCCGCCAGGGCAAGCACCGCTACATCGTGACCCTGCTCGGCCGTGCGGTCACCGCCCGGCAGATCGCTGACGTAACCGATGTCATCTTCCGCTTCGGGCTCAACATCGACGCCATCCGCCGACTGACCGGCCGTCCGCCGCTCGACAAGCCCGACGACAACACCACCAAGGCCTGCATCGAGATCTCCGTACGCGGCTCGCTCGGCCATGACGGCCGGGCCGCGATGCAGGATGCGCTGATGAGCCTGCCCAAGAACGGGCTGGACATCTCTTTCCAGAAGGATGATATCTACCGCCGCTCCCGGCGGCTGATCTGCTTCGACATGGACTCGACGCTGGTGCATACCGAGTGCATCGACGAACTGGCGGCAAGGGCCGGTGTCGGGGAGCAGGTGCGGGAGATCACCGCCCAGGCCATGCGCGGGGAGATCGATTTCACGGAGAGTTTCACGCGGCGCGTGGCGCTGCTCAAGGGCCTGGATGAGAGCGTGATGGAAGATATTGCCCGGAACCTGCCGTACAACGAGGGCTTGGAGCGCATGATGAAGATCCTCAAGATGGTGGGCTACAAGACAGCCATCCTCTCCGGCGGGTTCACCTATTTCGGAAAATACCTGCAGCAGAAGTTCGGTTTCGACTACGTGTATGCCAACGAGCTGGAGATCGTGGACGGCAAGCTGACCGGACGCTATGTCGGCGACGTGGTGGACGGACGGCGCAAAGCCGAGCTGCTGCGCCTGCTGTGCCAGGTCGAGGGCATCAACCTGGCACAGTCCGTGGCCGTGGGTGACGGTGCCAACGACCTGCCGATGCTCTCGCTCGCCGGTCTGGGCATCGCCTATCACGCCAAGCCCAAGGTCCAGGCCAACGCCAAGCAGAACCTCTCCTCCATCGGTCTGGACGGCATCCTCTACTTCCTCGGACTGAAGGATTCGCAAATCGACCCTTGATTTTTGCTTGGGGCAGGTTATGTTCTTCTGACCGGGAGAACGGCTCCAGAAAGGCATAACCTGACCCTGCGCCATCTTATCAGTTTTTTATTATCTTTGCGAATAGAATATGCGGGTGTGTTGTAATTGGTAGCCAAGCGGGACTTAGGATCCCGTGCCGAGAGGCGTAAGGGTTCGAGCCCCTTCACCCGCACCGGATTGATTGATTCATAAAATATCAATAATCGTTCAGCAGATGATGCTGGCATATGTATTGAAGCGAACAACCGCGTAACAACCACACTAAATCTTTAATGTCATGAAGAGTACAATTCTCAAGTTTTTGGTGGCCGGTGCCCTGGCACTGGCCGGTGCCTTCGTGTCCAACGCCCAGCCGGGCGGCGGATTCGGTGCCCCGATGGATCCTGCACAGATCGCCAAGTTCCGCGCTGACGACATGAAGCAGACGGTCAAGCTCACCGACGAGCAGTACACCAAGGTGGTCGACCTGTTCAAGGCCGAGATGGAAGCGATGCAGAAGGCGTTCAGCTCCGGCCAGATGCCGCAGATGGACCAGATGCAGAAGCAGCGTGAGGAGCAGCAGAAGAAGCTCCAGGCCATCCTGACCAAGGAGCAGTTCGAAGCTTGGACCAAGCATGAGCAGGAGATGATGGAGCGCATGATGAGCGGCGGCGGCTTCGGCGGCCCCGGCGGCCCGGGCCCCCGCTAGCGATTCAGCTTCCCATGGAAGGTGATGCCGACGGGCATCACCTTTTTTTGTAAAATTATTGTGTATATTTGTCCTTAGCTAAAACAGTTCCGCCATGAAAAGAATCCTTCTACTGATCCTGGCCTCCGCAATGGCCTGCAGTTGCCAGATCCTCTCCCAGATGAACTGGGACTACGGCCATCTGCTCAATGCCGGGGGCAAGGCCGTGACGGCCGCCTCGCTCACGGACGCGCAGATCAGCGAACTCTGCCGCCAGTCCGTCGCGTATGCCGACGCCAAGACCCCGCTCGCCCCGGCCAAGTATCAGCAGCGCCTCGCCAAACTGATGTACGGCGTGAAGGAGGTGAACGGCAAGCCCCTCAACTTCAAGGTCTACCAGTCCGACGAAGTCAACGCCTGTGCTTACGGCGACGGCTCCGTGCGCGTCAACTCTGCGTTGATGGACCTGATGGATGACGACGAACTGATCGCCGTGATCGGCCATGAACTCGGCCATGTAGCCAACAAAGACTCCATGAAGGCGATGAAGCGCGCCTATCTGAGCTCCGCCGCCCGCGAAGCCGTCTTTGCGGCCGGCGGCGTCGGCCAGCTGGCCGGAACCGTGCTCGGAGACCTGTCCGAGGCCTATGTCAACGCACAGTTCTCCCAGAAGCAGGAGTCCAACGCCGACGAATACGGCTTCCAGTTCGCCATCGAAAACGGCCACGACCCCTACAGCATGTGCCGCTCGCTGGAGAAACTCAACAGCCTCTCCAAGGGCGGGCAGTCCTCCGCCCTGGCCAAGATGTTCTCCTCGCACCCCGACAGCGCCAAGCGCGCCCTGAAGATGCGCCAGAAGGCCGACAAACTCACAGGCAAGAACACCACAACCAATTAATACACCTTAGCATGAGACGGATCCATCTCCTCCTCGCGCTGCTCCTGCTGGCCCCCGTCGGGCTGCTGGCGCAGCCCCAGCCCGGCCAGCAGCCCCCGCGCCAGCGGATGCAGCGACCCCGCGGCACCTTCACCCTCGACCAGATCCGGTGGCGCGACAACTGCGTGCTGGCAGACCCGGTCTCCAAAACCTACATCATGGTAGGCCCCGCCGGCCGCAGCGTGATGAGCTACAAGAGCAAGGACCTCATCCACTGGACGGGTCCGGACATCATCTACACCGCACCGGACGATGTCTGGGGCGACATCAAGATCAACAGCATCTGGGCCCCGGAACTGCATTATTATAAAGGGAAATACTACCTCTTCCAGACTTTCGACACCTCCGAGAAATTCGGGGAGCAGTGGCGCAACTGGGAGCGGAACGGCCGCGTGCGCCGCGGTTCGCAGGTCCTCTGGGCTGACTCTCCCGACGGGCCCTTCCACACCTTCGCCCCGCACTCCACGATGCCCGTGGACATGATGACCATCGACGGCACGCTCTGGGTCGAGGACGGTGTCCCCTACATGGTGTACTGCCATGAGTGGGTGCAGGTCACGGACGGTGCCGTGGGCTTCGTCCGTCTCAAGGACGACCTCTCCGACATTGACGGCGAGCCCAAGAACCTCTTCCGCGCCAGCTATGTCAACAGCACCTGGGGCCGTCCCATCCCGCCGGACGGCAGCGGCTACGTCACCGACGGCCCGTTCGTCTACAAGGGCAAGACCGGCAAGCTGTACATGATCTGGACCACCAACAACAGCTGCGGCATCGCCATCTCCGACTCCGGCAAGATCGCCGGTCCCTGGCGCCAGCAGGACGAGGCCCTCTACGTGGGCGGCGGCCACGGCATGCTCTTCAAGACTTTCGAGGGCGTGCCAATGCTCGCGCTCCACGCCCCTTACTGGGGCGACACGCACCCCAAGATCTTCGAGCTCGAGGACACCGGCGAGACACTGCGGATCGTCCGGGAGGTGAAATGAGATTCCGGGTCAAGCCCGGAATGACGAAAGGTCAAGCCCGGAATGACGAAAGGTCAAACTTGGAATGACTGAAGAAAAAGGAGGCGCCCCGCAGGGAGCGCCTCCTTTTTCGATTTTACTGACGGGGACGTCCGCCGCCGGGGCCGCCGGGGCCGCCCATGCCGCGGCGCATCCGGTTCTGCTGCGCCTCGGTCCAGGTCTTGAACTGCTCCTCGGTGAGGATGGCCTTGAGTTTGGCATCCTGCTCCTCGCGCTGCTTCTGCATGGCTTCGCGGTCCATCCGGGGACGCTCGCCGGACTGCATCTGTTTCTGCATGGCCTCAGATTCCTCCTTGTAGAGGGCAAGCACCTTGGCATACTGCTCATCCGTCAGCTTGACGGTCTCTTTCATCATGTCAGCACGACGCTGAGCCATCTGGGCAGGGTCGAACTGGCGCCCGCCCTGTCCGCCGGGACGGCCGCCGCCGGGCTGGGCCATCGAGACAAACGAACCTGCAACGAGCATCATGCCCGCCACAAGCAATTTCATCACATTCTTCATAACGATAACACGGTTGTTAAACAAATTGGATTAGTGTATATCTTGTTGAACTCCAATTCTTATACCAAAACCGTTATCCGGAATGTCAATTCAGCAAACCCGTGTTTCCGCTCAGCGAACGTCAGTTGACACGGATCTTCTGCCCGATGCGGAGCCTGTTGGAATTCACGCCCGGGTTGAGCTGCTGGATCGTCCGCAGGGACTTGCCGTGCTTGGAGGCGATGGTCGAGAGCGTATCGCCGGAGCGGACGGTATAGTAGCGACGGGCGGCCAACTCGGCGGCCTTGCGCTGCTCCTCCTCGACGATCCTCTCGTCGGCGGCATAGACGTCATCCTCTTCGTCCAGGGACTCGGGTACATAGTGTGAGGTAGGGCTGAGGTAGCTGCGGTGCAGCACGAAGACGCTGGAGCGGAGCTTGCCCGTCTCGTAATCGGCAATCCATTCGGGATCGAAAGCAAAACCCTTGTAGCGGGTCTCGAAATGGAGGTGCGGGCCGGTGGAGCGGCCGGTGGAGCCGCCCAGGCCGATCTGGTCGCCGGCATGGACCCAATCCCCCACCTCGACTTCGCGCTTGGAGAGGTGGCCGTAGAAAGTCTCCAGGCCGTTCTCGTGGCGCAGGATGATGAGGTTGCCGTAGCCGGAATGGTATTCAGATACGCGCACCCGGCCGTCGAACGCCGCATAGACCGGTGTTCCGGTCTTGAGGGGCAGGTCCACGCCCTGGTGCTGGCGTCCGTGGCGATAGCCGAACTTGGAGAAGACCTTGGTCTGGTTGGGGCTCACGAACACGCTGGCGGAGTCCACCAGGCAGATCGAACTGCGCAGCGGGAGGTCTTCCAGCTTCATGTGGTAGGGATCCGTGTTGTTGGAGTCCCAGGCTTCGGTGAAGACGGCATCGGAGGCGACGACCTCATAGTTCTTGATGTAGTACCAGGTATGGTCGTCCTTGAGGACGAGCAGCAGACGTCCGTCGTCGATATCGAGGGTGTCGATGGGGACACCGGTGCCGGACTGGAAACTGCCGGTGCGGGTGCCGAAACCCATCGGGACGGTGCCCGGTAGTTCTTTCGGATGTTCCAACTGGGCCCGCAGCGCGAGCGGCAGGCAAAAGGTCAAGGTCAACAGGAGGGTCAGTTTTCTCATCAGGATCGGATTGCCCCGAACCGGGATTCGAGGAGTTGGCAGGTTTGCGCGACCTTGTCGCGGAGAAGTTCTTCGGTGCGCGCCTCGCAGATGAAGCGCAGGTAGGGTTCGGTATTGGAAGGACGGATGTTGAACCACCAGTCGGCAAACTCCAGGCGGAAGCCGTCGAAGTCCATCTTCTTGAGGGGCTTTTCCTGCGCGGAGAAATGCGCGCACACGGCATCCATCGCCCCGGGCTTGTCCTCCAGGCGGAAGTTGATCTCGCCGGAGTTACAATAGCCGGCGATCTCCGCGATCTGCCCGCTGAAGCACTTGCCCTGCTTCTTGAGGGCGGCGACGATGCGCAGCACGATCAGCGAGGATAGCAGACCGCTGTCCGAGTAGAAGAAGTCCTTGAAATAATAATGTCCGGCGAGTTCCCCGCCCCACAGGCCGTCGATCTCGCGGAGCTTGGGCGCGGCGAAGGCGCGGCCCACGCGCCAGGTGTGCAGTTCCGCGCCATAGCGGGCGAGGTACTCGCCCACAGCCTTGGAACTGCGGATCTCCTGCAGTACGCGCGGCGCCTGTGCGCCCCGCTCATCGCAGAAGTACAGCGCCATCATGGCGATGATGAGGTCCGGAGCCACGAACTGGCCCTTGTCATCCACGAACATCACGCGGTCGGCGTCGCCGTCGTAAATCACGCCCACGTCTGCGCCCTGCCGCCGGACCAGCTCCTTGAGCGGTTCGACGTTCCGGGCGACCAGCGGGTTGGGTTCGTGGTTGGGGAAACGGCCGTCGATGGTGTCGAAGAGGTAGTCCGGCTCCTCGCCGAAGACTTCGTGGGCGAACAGGCAGGCCATGCCGTTGGAGAGGTCAAACGCGATCTTGAGGTCGCTGTAGTCTCCCTTGAACTTCAACATGAAATCGATGTAATCCTGGTGGATGTCCCGCTCCCGGACAACGCCGCGGCGGGCGGCCGCCGGAGTAGGCCGGTCCTCTTCGATCCAGGCCTTGATCTGTCCCAGGCCTGTGTCGAGGCCGACAGGCAGGGCATTCTCCCGGCTGACCTTCATGCCGTTGTATTCGGCCGGGTTGTGGCTGGCCGTGATCTGCACGGAGGCCTTGTAGCCGTAGTTGGCCGTGGCAAAATAGACCATCGGCGTACTGCTGAGGCCGATGTCGGTCACATCGGCACCGGCGTCGCAGATGCCCTCGACCAGGGCGTCGTGGATCTCCTGCGAGGAGACGCGGCAGTCCCGGCCGACAAGCACGTCGGCAGCGCCAAGCAGTTCGGGAAGGAAATATCCGACCTTGTAGGCCGTGGTCCGGTCGAAGTCCTTTCCATAGACTCCGCGGATATCATAAGCATGGAATGCTCCCATATGGAGGATCAAGTATTCGGTTGGTTATTAAACAATCAGTACACATCGCGCCGCTCTTCACAGAGGGGCGGACTCCAAAGATACAAAAATTATTCCGAAATCCCCTATTCCAGATACCGGTCGCGCAGGGCGGCCAGGTCCTCCTCCGTCAGTCCCAGCTGGGCGGTGATATAGGATCCGAGCGAGCCCCACTGCTTGTCGATCAGGTCGAGCGTACGGCAGAAATTGCGGGTGCTGACCCCCATGAAAGCACGCACGACATCCTTCTCGAGTTCGGCGCCGCCGTGCTTCTCCACAATGGCGCAGAAACGGTTCACCAGCGGCCGGTAGCTGTCGTTGGAGCGGTCGAAATCGGCCACGATGGTCTCCCGGTCTGCGCCCAGCGCGCCCAGCACGACGGCCGCGCCGATCCCGGTGCGGTCCTTGCCCTGGGAGCAGTGCCAGAGCACGGCACCGTCGGGCGTGTCGAGGATCATGTTGAGGAAGGCGGCGTATTGCAGCTGGGAGAAGTCGCTCAGGATCAGCGACGGATACAGTTCGCGGGCCTTGCGCTGGAACAGCGGGGTGAAGGCCAGCCGGACGATGTGGGAGGGCAGGTCGAGCCAGGTCTCCGCCGGGATGGCCTCGCCGGAGCGGCGCTCCGCCTCGACATCCAGGGTCGGGAGCAGCTGGTAGCCCGCTCCCGGGACGGGGCGGTCCGGCTGCGCCGCAGCCTCGTCCATCGTCCGGAAGTCGAAGATCCGCTTCAGGTGGTAGCGGTCGTGCAGCAGCGCGATGTCAGCATCGGTGGCATCGTGAAGGTGGCCGGTCCGCAGCAGCAGGCCGGAACGGACGGTCTTGTCGCCGATCCGGATGCCGCCCAGGTCGCGGGCGTTGACGATGCGCTCGAATTCCATCCCTTACTTGAGTTTGGTCTTGTATGCGGCGCTGACCTTGCCGTGGGAGATATTCTGGAGCTTCTTAGCGAGCATCTTGCGGCGGATGGGCGCCACAAGGTCGGTGAACAGCTCGCCGTCGAGGTGGGAGAACTCGTGCTGGATCATCCGGGCGGCGAACTTGTCGAAAGTCTCCGTCTTCTTCTCCAGCTTCTCGTCGTAGTACTCGACCGTGACCCTCTCGGGACGGCGGACGTCGGCGTAGATGCCGGGGACGCTGAGACAACCTTCGTTATACTCGCACATCTGGGCGCTCTCTTCCGTGACCACGGGGTTGATGAAGGTGCGGCGGAAACCCTTCAGGTAAGGGTAGATGTCCGCCATGATGTCGCCGTTGACCACGGCGACGCGGACGCTCTCCCCGATCTGGGGGGCGGCGAGCCCGCAGCCTTCGGAATGGTCCAGGGTCTCCCAGAGGTCCGTCACCAGGGCGTCCAGGGCGGCCTTGTCCGTGAGGTCGGCCGGAGCGGCGACTTTGCGCAGCACTTCCGAGCCATATAGATAAATCGGTCGTATCATTTCTTCTTGTCCAGGTAGCTTTGGAGGATGATGGCTGCGCTGATCTTGTCCACGGAGGCCTTGTTGCGGCGGTCGCTCTTCTTCATCCCGCCGTCGATCATAGCCCGGTGTGCGAGCACGGAGGTGAAGCGCTCGTCCTCGAGCTCGACCGGCACGCCCGGGAAGGCCTTGCGCAGCCGCTTCAGGAAAACCTCCACGTCGGCCGCGGCCTCGGCGGGAGCGCCGTTGAGGTTCAGGGGCCAGCCCACGACGAAACGCTCTACCGTCTCGGAAACGGCGTATTTTTGGAGATAATCTATTATCTTTGCAGCAGGAACGGTCTCAAGCGGAGATGCGAAGATGCCCAGCGGGTCGCTGACCGCGACGCCGACCCGGGCGCGTCCGTAATCTATGCCTACCGTTCTGTTCATCACTGCAAATTTAAGTCAAAAGTATGGGAAGACAAAATCCGGACGCCCCCAAACGGACCTACAGGCTGTCGCTCGTGGACAATGAGACCCACGATCCGCTGCGGGCGATCCGTTTCAACAAGGTTCAGCTCGTCTACGGCATCATCACGGCCGTGCTGGCGCTCCTGCTCGTCTCCTACTGCCTGTTTGCCTTCACCCCGCTGCGCACCATCATCCCCGGCTACCCCAACGCCCATTCCAAGCGGGAAGCCGTGACCAACGCCCTCAAGATCGACTCCCTGGAGAACGCCCTGCTCCGCTGGAACCTTTATGCCGAGCACCTGGACCGCGTCCTCACGGGAGAGCAGACCGCCAACTACGACAGCCTGGTGCGGCTGGGCAGCGCGCGCTACCTCTCCGACAAGAGCCCCGCGGAACTGGCCCGCCGGGATTCCATCCTGCGGGAGACGGTCCAGAAAGAGGACCAGTTCGGCGTAAGCAACCGCGCCGAGCGCGACCTTCCCCTTGAGGGAATGCATTTCTTCACTCCGCTGAAGGGGGTCGTGTCCACGGGCTATGACAGGGTGCTGCACCCCGCCGTCGACCTCTCCGCCCCGACCGGGAGCGTGGTCAGCGCCGTCCTGGACGGGATGGTCGTCTTCACCGGCTGGGATGCCGATGTCGGATACGTCATCATCCTCCAGCACCGGGGAGACCTGATCAGCATCTACTCCAACAACCAGAAAGTCCTCCATTCCGCCGGAGAGTCCGTCAAGGCCGGTGCGCCCGTCGCATTGGTCGGCGACCACCTCCACTTCGAACTCTGGCAGAACGGCCAGAGCGTCGATCCTACCCGATACATCAGTTTCTAAGTGAAAAGAAGAATCGCCATCCTCGGATCCACGGGATCCATCGGGACCCAGACGCTGGACGTCGTCCGGCAGCACCCGGACCTTTTCGAAGTCGTCCTGATCTCCGCCCGCCGGAGCGTGGACCTGCTGGTCAGCCAGGCGCTCGAATTCGACGTCGCCCATGTGGTGGTCTGCGACGAGTCCCGCTACCATGAAGCAGCAGATGTGCTGCAGCCCCGGGGGACCAAGGTCTGGGCCGGGGTGGAAAACCTGTGCGACCTGGTCGGGATGGACTCCGTGGACATCGTCGTGGGCGCGATGGTCGGTTTCAGCGGCCTGCGGCCCACGCTCGCCGCGCTGCGCGCCGGCAAGGCCGTCGCCCTCGCCAACAAGGAGACGCTCGTGGCGGCCGGGGCCATCGTGACCCGCACGGCCCGCGAGCACGGCGGGGTCATCCTTCCGGTGGACTCCGAGCACTCCGCCATCTTCCAGTGCCTGCTCGCCGCCGGGGACAACCCGGTGGAGAAGGTGCACCTGACCGCCTCCGGCGGACCGTTCCGCACCTGGGAGCGCCACCGTATCGCGGGCGCCACGGCCGCACAGGCCCTCAAGCATCCCAACTGGGACATGGGCGCCAAGGTGACCATCGACTCCGCCACGATGATGAACAAGGGTTTCGAGGTGATCGAAGCCAAGTGGCTCTTCGACCTGGAGCCGGAACAGATCCAGGTAGTCGTCCATCCCGAATCCGTCATCCACTCGATGGTGGAGTTTGCGGACGGCGCCGTCATCGCCCAGCTTGGCTGCCCGGACATGCGGGAGCCGATCGGCTTCGCCCTCGCCTTCCCGCAGCGGCTGACCGTGGGCAACAAGCGGCTGGATTTCGCCGCCCTGGGCGGCTTGACTTTCGAGGCGCCGGACACGGACCGTTTCCCCTGCCTCGCCCTGGCCTACGAAGCCATCCGGCGGGGCGGCAACGCGCCCTGCGCGCTTAACGCCGCCAACGAAGTGGCGGTGGCAGCCTACCTCAAAGACTTGATTTCTTTCTATGATATCGCCAAGATCGGCGAACGGGCGCTCGCGGGCGTGGATTTTGTAGCAGACCCTACACTCGAAGACATTTTCGAGACCAACCGCAAGACTGCAGCCATAGCCGATGGTTATATTCATTAAAGTCATACAGGTCATCCTGGCCCTGTCCGTGCTCATCATCATCCATGAGTTCGGTCATTTCCTGTGGGCACGCCTCTTTGGGATCCGCGTGGAGAAGTTCTACCTCTTCTTCGACGTGGGCGGCAAGGCGCTGGCGCGCTGGCACTGGGGCGGGACGGAGTTCGGCATCGGCTGGCTCCCCTTCGGCGGCTACTGCAAGATCGTGGGCATGATCGACGAATCGATGGACCTCGAGCAGCTCAGGCAGGAGCCGCAGCCCTGGGAGTTCCGCACGCACCCGGCATGGCAGCGCCTGCTGGTGATGGCCGGCGGGGTGATCAACAATTTCATCTTCGCCATCTTCGCCTACATCGCCATCATGGCCATCTGGGGGCAGTCCTACATCGAGAACCAGGGCAGCCGGATCTACGTGGATGAACTGGCTTATGACATGGGCTTCCGCAACGGCGACGAAATCCTCCGGCTCGACGACTACGTCCCCGAGAACTTCGGCATGCTCCAGGCAGACCTGGTCCGCCGGGGCGTGGAGAAGGCCACCGTCCTGCGGGACGGGGACACCCTTGACATCTACATAGACCAGGCCCGTATCGGGGACGTGCTCAACGACCCGCTGATGTTCGACCTGGCCATCCCCTTCGTCGTGGACTCCGTGATGGCGGGCGGGCCCAACACCGCTTCCGACCTGCGCAAGGGCGACCGCATCGTGACCCTGGACGGGCACGGCGTGGAATACGTCCAGGATTCGCGCGAGCTGCTCGCGCAGCTGAGTTCGCAGGAGATCGCCACGGAGGTGGTGCGCGGGACGGACACCCTGGGACTGCCCGTGCGCGTGGACAGCCTGGGCAAGATCGGCGTCTACATGCAGGCGCCCAGCATCCGGGTCCGCCACTACAACCTGCTGGAGGCCATCCCGGCCGGCTGGCGGGAGGCCGGCGAGACCATCCGGGGGTACCTGGACGACCTGCGCCTGCTCGCCCGGCCGTCCACCGGCGCGTACAAGTCCGTCGGGAGTTTCATCGCCATCGGGCAGGTATTTCCCGAGACCTGGGACTGGTACCGCTTCCTGAGCATCCTCGCGCTGCTCTCCATCATGCTGGCGGTGATGAACCTCCTCCCCATCCCCGGACTGGACGGCGGGCACATCCTTTTCACGCTCTATGAGATCATCACCGGCCGCAAGCCCGGCGAGAAGTTCCTCGTCGCGGCCCAACTGGTCGGGATGGTGCTCATCTTCGGCCTGATGTTCCTGGCCTTCGGCAACGATATCGCAAGACTCATCCATTAAAGACAAGAAGATATGAAAAGACTCAGTTTCACCCTATTGCTGGCAGCCGCAGTCCTGACCGCCGCGCTCTCCGGCTGCAAGGAGTCCACGCGCAGCCTGCTGCCCAGCGTCAGCGGCAAGGCCGGTGAGATCCTCGTCATCATGGAAAAGGCCTACTGGGAGGACTCCCTCGGCAACGACGTCCGTGAGTTGCTGGCGCACGACTGCCCCTGGTTGGCCCAGCAGGAGCCGCTGTACACGCTCGTCAACGTGCTCCCTTCCGGTTTCGGCGACCTGTTCAAGGTCCACCGCAACCTGATGCTCTTCGTCGTGGGGCCGCAGGTAGACTCCGCCGGCATCATCTACAAGCATGACATGTGGGCGCAGCCCCAATGCGTCATCCAGATCAGCGCACCGACCCAGGAGCAGGCTTCCGCCCTGCTCAAGGAGAAGGGCGAGATGATCGTGAGCTCATTCGAACAGGCCGAACGCGACCGTGTGATCCGCAACACCATGCGCTATGAGGAGACATCCATCTACACCAGGGTGGCGGAGCTGTTCGGCGGAGCGCCGCACTTCCCCACCGGCTACAAGATCCGCAAAGCCTCCGAGGACTTCGTCTGGATTGCCGACGACAAGGACGGTGTCTACCAGGACGTGCTCATCTACCGCTACCCGGCAGAGGAAGATCCCTTCCAGGCCCCGAAGATCGTCGCGCACCGCAACGAAGTGATGCAGGCCAACGTCCCGGGCACCTTCGAGGGGACCTACATGACCACCAGCGAGTTCTTCCCGATCACCGTCGAGTACCTCAAGTACCGGGGACGTGACCTCGTCCAGACCCGCGGCATGTGGGAGGTGCAGAACGACTTCATGGGCGGTCCCTTCGTGTCGCACTCCTTCTACAGCCCCGACGGGAGCGAGATCTTCGTGGCGGAGGCCTTCGTCTACGCCCCGCGTTTCGACAAGAGGCAGTACCTCAGGCAGGTCGAATCCATGCTCTATTCCTGGGAATGGGCAAAAGGCGCCGGAGTCCAAGAAAATGGTGAAAATTAGTTTGTCATATCCAAAAATATTTCTATCTTTGCAGTCCCAATTTGGCGCATAGCGCCGTGGGATGAGTTTGGTGGGTTCGTATAACGGCTAGTACTCAAGATTTTCATTCTTGCAATAGGAGTTCGATTCTCCTACCCACTACCAAAATATTAAAAATAAAAACAATGGCAAATACAGCATCAGCTAAGAAAGCCGATCGCCAGAGCGAAAGGCACAGACTGCATAATCGTTATTATGCAAGGACCACCCGTAATGCAATCCGCGACATCCGCAACACCACCGACAAGGCCACGGCCCAGGCCAACGCCCCGAAGGTCTATGCGATGATCGACAAGCTCGCCAAGATCGGCCTTATCCACAAGAACAAAGCCTCCAACCTCAAGAGCGGCATCGCGGTCTACATCAACAAGCTTGCTTAAAAGCAATTTTTGTTGTACTTTTGCAATCCATTTCCGGCCCAGCCGGATTGACAAGACTGAATTTTATTTCGAAGTTATTTTTCGCTGATACGAGCGAAACGACGAATGAAGGAAGGAGCAATCTGGTGATTGTGACTGACTGAAAGAGGAAGTTGAACGAAGTAGCGGCGGAAAAGAACGAGAAATTTCGAAGTTGATTTGCGGATGAGTGCGAGTGAAATGAGGAGTGAAGAAATTGAACGAAGCAATCGCCGCAAAGAAACGAGAAATCGGGATGTAGCGCAGTTGGCTAGCGCACTACGTTCGGGACGTAGGGGTCGTCTGTTCGAGTCAGATCATCCCGACAAGAGGGAGGCGGAGACGCTTCCCTCTTTTCGTTTATAAGTTATGTATAAGGGACTTGCCATCATTTTTGCAATCCTGGGCCTGGCTGCCTGCGCAGCGGGTCCGGGAACTGCTCTGCGCGAAGCGGAGGGACTGCTCGCCGCCGATCCCGACAGTTGCCTCAACGTATTGGAGAGCATTCCGCAGGGAGAGTTGCGCGGCAGGCGTATGCTGGCGGATTACACATTGCTGCATACCGGAGCACAGGAAGCGGTATTCGGCTTCGTGCCGGCCGAGGAAGGCGACGCCCTTGCGGAAGCGGCCGAGTATCTCGAGGCTTCCGGCTCAAGGGAGGACAGGCTGGCGGCCTGGCTGCGCCTGGGCAAGATACAGTATACAGATGGTGCCCTGCACCGGGCCGTCGTCTCTTTCGAGAAGGCCCTCGCCGCCGCCCGCCAGCTTCACGACGACGAAGCCCAGGGAGCCATATACCGCCAGCTGGCATATACCTACAATGCCTCCCTGGAGCATGTAACGGCAGCCCGCTACCTCTATGAAGCCTACCGGGCGTTCGAGCGCAGCGGGAACGCCGCAGAGCGTCGCCAGACCCTGCTGGAATACGGCCAGGCCTGGTACAACTTCGAACGCTACGAAGAGGCGGAGGATGTCTTCAAGACGGTCCTGGCCGATGCCGCAACAGCGGCGGACACGCTGGCACAGGTCCGCTGCCTGCAGAGCTACGCCGCCCTGGCCCTGGAGAAAGATCCGGCGGATCCATCTCTGGCGGAAGACATGCTCAGGCGGGTGACGGACGAGCTGCACTATCCGCTCGGGAGCGCCGACTACGGCGTGCTCGCATACGCCGCCGCCCTGCAGGGACGGAGCGTCGAGGCGCAGCAACGCCTAGCCCAGGCGCGGGCGCGCGTCGAGACCGTCTCCGACCGCAACCGGCTGCGCTTCCGCGAATACCAGGTCGCCGCACGGGTCGGACGGAGCGCCCAGGCGCTGGAGGCCCTGGAGCAAGTAATGGAATACGGCAATGCCGAGGACATCTCCTCGCTGCAGAGCGCCGTCAACCTGGCCCATGAAGATTATCTGAACGGCCGGCAGGCACTCACGGAAGAGCGGCTCCGCTCCAGCCGGCTGGGCCTGTGGGCCCTGCTCATGCTGGCCATCGCCGTAGCGAGCACGTTGCTCTGGTACCTGCGCGCCCGCAAATTGGCTGCCCAAAAAGCGCTTGCTGAAGAACGTGCCGAGACGGAACGTTACATCGGAATCGCGGAGGAACTCAGCCAGCGCCTCGCCGACACGTCCCGCAGGCTGAAGAGTTCCGCGTCTGGCAGGAACGAGATCCTCGAACGCCTGTGCGAACAGTATTACGTGTTCGAGGGCACGGACAAGCTGCAGAAAAACCTGCTCAAGGAAGTCAAGTCAGCCGTGGAGGGCCTGCGGGAAGACCCCAAGGTTCTTGCCCGGCTGGAAAAGGCCGTCGATGCAGCCCACGACAATGCCGCCGCCAAGCTCCGGGCACAGCTTCCCGCCTGTAAGGAGGACGACGTCAAGCTCTTCGTCCTGGCAGCTTCCGGATTCAGCCGCACGGCCATGGCCACACTGATGGACAAGGAGAAGGGCGTGGTCAACAACCGGCTCTGGCGCCTGAAAGGACGCATCGCCGACGCTTCCTGTCCGGACGGCGAGCTTCTCCTGTCCTGTCTGGAATAACCCGTAAGCGCTTGATAATCAACGCGTTGCAAACCGCGAGTTTTTTCCACATTCCGAATACTCGCAACTAATTGACAATCAACTCATTACAAAATGGCTGCGAGATTTTTTATACCCTCAAAAATTTGGTAAACGGGCTTGTGTGGCCATAACTTTGCACCGGACACTAAAAACGCAATGTCATGGAAACGAAGAAAACCCAACGTGCTTCTCTCGAGAACAAGAGAGTCCTCTTTATGGAATGCGGCCTCATCGTCGCCCTGCTCCTCGCCATCGGCGCATTCTCTTTCTCCACCACCGTCCGCAAGGCCCCGGTCCTCCAGGGCACAGGCCAGGTGGTCGACGTGGAAGAGCTGGTCCCCATCACCCGGGACACGCCCCCGGAACCGCCGGCAACCCCGGCACTGAACCTCTCCTTCGAGACCATCCAGATCGTGGATGACGACCTCCCGACCGACGTCCTGCTCAACCTGGACGACAACCCCGTGGACGTGCCGGTCTACGACTACCGGGTCGAGGTCATCGAAGATGATGTCGACGAAGAAGATATCCCTTTCGTGCTGGTCGAGCAGAAACCGTCTTTCATGGGCGGTGACGCCAACACATTCAGCCGGTGGATCTCCGAGCATGTCAATTACCCGGACATCGCCCGGGAGAACGGCGTGCAAGGACGCGTGATCGTGCAGTTCACGGTATTGAAGGACGGCAGCGTGGGAGGCGTCAAACTCCTGCGCGGAGTCGATCCGTCCCTGGACAAGGAGGCACTCCGCGTCGTGGCGAACTCGCCGCGATGGGAGCCGGGCAGGCAGCGCGACCGTACCGTCAACGTCACCTACCAGTTCCCGGTAGTCTTCACGCTGCGCTAGCCTAGCGCCGGCTGCGGCGATCGAGCTCCGCGCGGAACGCCGCGGCGTTGCGGTTGTGCTCGGCCAGGGTCCGGGCGAAGACGTGGGTGCCGGAGAAGTCGGGATTGGCGCAGAAGAAGAAGTTGCCCGCACCCCAGGCCCCGCCGAAGTCGGGGTTGAGCACCGCTTCCAGCGCAGCGCGCGTGGGCACGCAGATGGGCCCCGGAGGCAGTCCGGCATGGACGTAGGTATTGTAAGGCGAATCCACGCTCAGGTGGCGGTTGAGAATCCGGTTGAGCTGGTAGTCGTAACAGAAGGCGATGGTCGGGTCTGCCTGCAGGGGCATCCCGACCTTCAGCCTGTTCAGATAGACCCCGGCGATCCGGGGCATCTCGGGCTCATGGTTGGACTCCCCTTTCACGATGGATGCCAACGTGGAGACCTGCTGGCGGGTGAGATTCAACGCCCGCGCCTTGGCATCGTTTTCTGCCGTCCAGAAGGCATCCCACGCCGCCTTCTGGCGGTCCAGGATGTCCACCATGGAACTGGTCCAGTATACGTCGTAGGTGTCAGGGATCAGCAGCGAGAAGACCGAGCGCGGCGTGAAGCCGTAGTCGGCGAGAAGGCGCTCGTCATTCAGGGCCTTGTATACCGTCGCGGAGTCCAGCAGGAGCTGGCTCGCGATCTTGGCGGCGATGTTGGATTTGATACGGAGATTGCCCGTCAGGGCCAGTTTCACGGGAGACTGCCAGCCGTTGTTGAGCATTCGCGCCACGTAGACGCTGGGGTTGGACGGGGACACGGTGTAGTGGCCCGGCGTCAGGTACTCCGCCACCTGCTTGGATTTGAAACAGCGCTCCAGGCTCCGGCGGCTGACCACCTGTGCCTTGTCCGCGATCATCTCCAGCACCTCGTCCGCCGTGGTCTCCGGATAGACGTAGATCTCCGCCTGCTTGCGGAAATTGGGCAGCTTGTTGTCCCGCAGCCAGCTGAAGCCCAGGACCGCGGCGATCGCGAGGACGACCAGCGACAGGAGGATATAGACGACTTTCTTCATGATAAGGAGTGGCAAAGTTACCGTTTTTTATGAAAAAAAGCTACCTTAGCAGAAAACCGTACAAGCTATGCGACGCATCCTCCCCTTCCTCGCCCTGGCGCTGCTCTGCGCCTGCGGTCCCCAGTGGCAAGAAACCGAGATCGACAACTACCGGCTGGTCACCCAGCGTGGCGGTCCGGACCTCGGACATGTGTCCGCCCCGCTCATCCAGGACGGGCATAAGGTCTTCAAGGACCTCAACGGCAATGGAACCCTTGATCCGTATGAGGACTGGCGCCTTCCCGCCCGCGAGCGCGCACAGGACCTGGCCGCGCGGCTCAGCATCGAGGAGATCGCCGGCCTGATGCTGTACAGCGGCCACCAGGGCGTGCCTGCCGACACGATCACAACCCGCCAGCGGAAGTTCCTCGAGGAGGACAACCTGCGTGCAGTGCTCGTGACCAGCGTCGCCTCCCCCGAGGTCGCCGCCCGCTGGAACAACCGCGTCCAGGCCTTCGTGGAAGGTCTCGGCCAGGGGATTCCGGCCAACAACTCCTCCGATCCCCGCCACGAGACCCGCGCCACGGCCGAATACAACGCCGGCGCCGGCGGACAGATCTCCCTCTGGCCGTCCTCGCTCGGCCTCGCCGCCACCTTCGACCCGGACATCGTGCAGGAATTCGGCCGGATTGCTTCCGCGGAGTACCGCGCCCTGGGCATCGCCACGGCGCTCAGCCCCCAGATCGACCTGGCGACGGAGCCCCGCTGGAGCCGTTTCAGTGGCACCTTCGGCGAGGATCCCGCCCTTGATACGGACATGGCCCGCGCCTATGTGGACGGCTTCCAGAGCACGCCCGGCGCTGCGGACGGCTGGGGCGCGCAGAGCGTCAACGCGATGGTCAAGCACTGGCCGTCCGGCGGTCCCGAGGAGGGCGGTCGCGACGCCCACTACAGCTACGGCAAGTACGCCGTCTATCCCGGCGGCAATTTCCAGACCCACATGCGCCCCTTTACCGAAGGAGCCTTCAAGGTCCGCGGCGGCACGGAATCCGCTTCGGCCGTCATGCCCTATTATACCATCTCCTACGGCATCGACCCGGAGGGCCGCAATGTCGGCAACAACTACAGCGCATACATCATCGGTAAGCTCCTTCGTGAGGAGAGCGGCTTTGACGGTGTCGTCTGTACGGACTGGAACATCACCAAGGACAACCGCGCCATCGAAGCCTTCGACGGCAAATGCTGGGGCGTGGAGACCCTGACCGAGGCCGAGCGGCACTACGAGGCCATCAAGGCCGGCGTAGACCAGTTCGGCGGCAACAACGACAAGGGCCCCGTCCTGGAGGCCTACAAGATGTGGGTCGCGGAGTTCGGCGAGCCGAGCGCCCGCGAGCGCTTCGAACGCTCGGCCGTGCGCCTGCTGCTCAACTCGTTCCGCACCGGCCTGTTCGAGAACCCCTATACAGACCCGGACGCCACTGCGGCGATCGTCGGCAATCCCGAATTCATGCAGGCAGGATATGAAGCGCAGCGCAAGTCTGTGGTCCTGCTCAAGAACCGCGCGGCCACCCTCCAGGGCTTCGAGAGCAAGCTGATGGAGCGCACCCGCGAGAAGGCTCCGGACGCCGTTCGGGACGAAGCCGCCACCCCTCCCCCGACCAAGGTCTATGCACCGAAAGGTCTCCAGAAAGAGCTGGTGGACCAGTATTTCGAATGGGTCGACAGCCCGGCGGAAGCCGATATCGCCGTCGTCCTGGTCCAGGGTCCCCGGGGCGGCAGCGGCTATGACGTGGCAGACCGCCAGAAGGGCGGCAACGGCTATGTCCCCATCTCCCTGCAGTACAGGCCCTACAAGGCCGACTTCGCCCGGGCCGTGTCCCTCGCGGGCGGCGACCCCAAGGAGTCCTTCGTCAACCGCAGCTATAAGGGCAAGACGGTCCGGACCGCCAACGAATCCGACCTCGACCTGGTGATCGACACCCGGAAGGCGATGGGCGACAAGCCGGTCGTCGTCTGCCTGCAGCTGTCCCGCCCGGCCGTCCTCGCCGAGCTGGAACCTTACGCGGACGTGCTGCTGGCACACTTCGGCGTGCAGAACCAGGTCCTGCTTGACATCCTGGGACGGCTCGTCGAGCCATCCGGCCTGCTGCCGATGCAGCTGCCGGCCGACATGCGCACGGTCGAGGAGCAGGCCGAGGATGTCCCGCGCGACATGCGCCCCTACACCGACAGCGAGGGTCACAGCTACGATTTCGCCTACGGCCTGGACTGGGGCGGCGTGATTCTTGATGGAAGAGTCGACAAATACAGATAAACGATGAAAAGATACTTGACCTGCCTGCTGGCGGCTGTCCTGTGCCTGCCCGCTTTTTGTCAGAAAGAGGGGAATTCCATCCCTGCAGAAATCTTCTACCTGATGCCGGAATTCGGCCAGGGAAACGTTTATTTCAAGGGCAGGACCCCCTTCCCGGCCCAACTCAACATCTGCGCCATCGACGGCACGGTCCGCTACAAGGACCAGGCCGGCCAGGAGCGCATCATCCAGGACGACGGTTCACTGACCGCGGTCAGCATCGCGGACGCCTATTTCGTGCGCAATGACAATGATTTCGTGCGCCTGTACACGCTCAACCGCGAGATCAGCGTGGCATACCTGCGCAAGGTCGACCTGATGGATGACGTGAAGGTCGGCGCCTTCGGGATGGAGACCCGCACCGCCGCCATCAACAACTACGACTCATTCGCCAATTCCGGCCAGTTCTACAACCTCGACCAGGTCAAGGACCACCGCTTCCGGCAGACCGAGATCCTTTATCTCTACAACGGCATCCAGTTCTCCCCTTTCAACAAGCGGAACTGCCAGAAGTGTTTCCCGAACCACAAGGACGAGATCGATGCCTGGTTCAAGGAGCACCGCAACTTGATGGAAACAGGCCTCGAGGAGATCCTCAAGGCCTGCACTTCGTGGGCTGAATAAACGATTCCTATTTGAACAGCTTCGGGGCGAAGGTGTTGAGGTACAGCCTCCAGTTCGCCCAGGTGTGACCGCCTTCGGAGACGAAGAAGATGTGGTCCAGCCCCTGCTCGGTCAGGGTCTTGTCCAGTGTCTGGGACCCCTGGAACAGGAAGTCTGAACTGCCGCAGGCCAGGAAGTAGAGTTTCACACCGGCCTTCTTGAGCGCGGCGATCTGCTCGGCGCTGGCCTGTCCGGCTGCGGAGAGCGGGCAGATATAGTCAAACATCTGCGGATAGAGGATGGAGGCCGAGATGGTGTGGCCGCCGCCCATCGACAGGCCAGCGATGGCACGGGACTCCGGCTTGGGGATGGCCCGGAAATTCTTCTCGATGAAGGGGACGATCTCCTCGCAGAGGCTGCGCACATAGCCGTCGCGCATCGCAGGATTGTTGCGGTCCATCTGCTTCTCGGCGATTCCGAGTGTGCGGGCGGCCAGCTGGCCGGGATTGCCGTTGGGCATCACCACGATCATCGGCTCTGCCAACCCCTTCTCAATCAGGTTGTCCAGGATCTGGGCGGTGCGGCCCATGGAGATCCAGGCCTCTTCGTCACCGCCGGCGCCGTGCAGGAGGTAGAGCACCGGATACTTCTTCTTGGGATTGTTCTCATAGCCGTACGGGGTGTAGACAGTCAAGCGGCGGCTGATGCCGAGGATCTTGCTGTCATACCAGGGATGGCTCACGGTGCCGTGCTGCGTGGCTTCGAAATAGTTCTCCGTCTTCTCGCCGGGAACAAGCAGCATCGAAAGGTAACGGGTGCCGTCGCGCTGCACGAGGACGTTCTGCGGATCATTGACGGACACGCCGTCCACCACGAAATTGTAGGTGTAGATCTCTGCCGGCGGGAGCGGAAGCTTGACGGACCAGACGTTGTTCTCTCCGCGCGTCATCGCCACGGGGCGCATCCAGGAACCGGAGAAGTTGACAATCGTCGCGTAGTCGGCCTTGAGACGGAAGGTCACGCTGTCGCCCTGGATCTGCGGGGAGACGACGGGGGCCTGGCGGCCGAAGGAGAAATTGCTGAGTTCCTGCGCCTGCAGGGAGGCGGCCAGCGCAAGCGCGGCCAGGAGGGTTAGGATTCTTTTCATACGGGACGTTTGGTTTTTCTACAAATATAGGAAAAAGCGCTGGCCCGCAACACCTTTTTTAATTATATTTGTATGTATCCAATTTCCAGCCACATGAGACACCTGAATCCTTCCATCGCCTTCGAAAAGAAACTGGGCAAGCAGATCTACGAAGCCCTGCAGGGCTCCGTCGTCGAGAAGATCCTCGAATCCGCCAAGGCCACGACGGCCGACGACTACTGGCGCAGCAATATGGAGGGGCACAGCCTCAAGATCGAGAAAGCCCTGCTCAGTGAGCTCTACGAACTCTGCACGGAGGTCAAGGACAAGCTCGGGTTCGGGGAACCCGTGGACTTCTACGTCACGGGGGATGCCACGGTCAACGCCTTCTCGGTGGCGGCCGAGCAGGAGGGCATGCCGCACATCGTCAACATCAACTCATCGCTCATCGACCTGATGACCCGGGACGAGCTCCGCTTCGTGATCGGCCATGAGCTGGGGCACCTGATCAACCGCGACACGGCGCTCAAGCGCCTGATCTATTTCGTCTTCCCGCCGGACTCGGCCAACATCCCGCTGACCCTGCAGTACAAGATCCGGCTGCATGACCAGCTGGCGGAGCTGGTGGCCGACCGTTACGGACTGATGGCCACCGAGAACGAAGACGTCTGCATCACGGCCTTCTACAAGCTCGCTTCCGGGCTGGACCTGGGCAAGATGAATGTCGCCATGGACGTGCTGATCGCGGAGAACAACAAGCGGCTGGACTACTTCCTGAAGGACAAGGGTGTCAGCCGGGCGTCGCACCCGGTCAACCCGGTGCGCGTCCAGGCCCTGCACCTGTTCGCTACAGCGGCGGGCGAGAAAGCGCTGGAGGACGGGATGAAGCCCCTGATCGACATCCTGATGAAACTGGGCAACACGCCGCTGGACGAGAAGATGGCCACCTTCTTCGCCGCCGGCGGACTGATCGCCGCCGGTGTGGACGGCGATGTCTCCTGGAAGGAGATCGAGCAGATCCTCGACAGCCTCTCCTCGCTGACCATCTTCCCGCGCGACTACCTCGAGGACATCGCCAAGCAGGATGTCTCCCAGGTGTTCACGGAGGCCAGCCAGGCCGTCCTGGAGCTGGATCCCGGGATGCGGGTGCCCATGCTCCAGTACTTCATCGCCATCGTACTGGCAGACCGGGAGATCAGCCCCAAGGAGGTGAGCCTGATCTACGATTATGGCAAGGATTTGAGTTTCAGCGAGAAAGAGGTCTCCACCTACTTCGCGGCCATGATCCAGCGGGGATTCATCCCCGGGCTGGAGGCCATCTGCTAGAGCTTGCGCAGGATCACGACGTCGCCCGGCTCGAGCGGGGCGCCGCCGCGGAAGATGTTGTAGAGCTGCAGCTTCTTGTACTGCACGCCGAAACGCTGGGAAATCTCCCAGAGGGTCTCCCCTTCGCGGTCCACGACATATTTCCCGACACCGTAGGCGGCTTCGGGCCGCTTGCGGCTGATGTAGACCATCACGCCCGGATCCAGGATCTCGTCCTGCTCGACGTCATTGAAGCGCAGGATCTCCCGCGGGAAGAGGTTGAACTGCTCTGCGATGGACGAATAGGACTCCCCTTCGATGGAACGCACGAAGCGGGCGCCGTTCTGCTCATAGACCGCACGCGTCATCGACAGGCGGACGGACTCCTTGTAGCGCGGGTCGCGGGCCGCCTCGGCCGTGACCTCGCGCGGTGTCTCCAGCTCGTTGGGTGTCGGGACCGTGACGGCCACCTCGCGGTCGAAGCGGTCCAGGTGGAAGTCCTCGATCAGGTCGATCAGCTTGGTCGCATAGGCGGGGTCCGTGGCGTATCCGGCGCGCCTGAGTCCCTTGGCCCAGGCCTTGTAGTCGGTGGGTTCCAGCTCGAACAGGTCCTTGTAGCGGTCGCGCGCCCGAAGGAAATCCGAATGCGCGCGATAGGACTCCTCCACGCTCGCATAGGCGCGGAAGCACTCCTGCACCTGCTCGTCATCCTTGTAGTATTTCTCGCCGGCCCAGTCATTGTGGCACTTGATGCCGAAATGGTTGTTGGCCTGTACGGCCAGCGGGGACGAACCGGCGCCCGACTCCACGAGGGCCTGGGCCAGCGTGATGCTGGCCGGCACGCCGGTACGCTGCATCTCGCTGACCGCGAGCGCGGAATACTTCTCGATATATGCCTGGCGCGGGTTCTGAGCCACACAGAAGACCGGCCACAAGGTGGCAACAAGGATCAATAAGCGTTTCATCACCGCGAATATACTAAATTTCGAAGATATCTCCATCCTGCGCCGCCGTAGTCGGCGGGAAGATGTCCCGGCACTCCTGGAGCAGGGCGTCGAAATCCTTGATCCGCGAGGAGTAGTGGCCGATGACCAGCCGGCCGACGCCGGCGTCGCGGGCGCACTGCGCCGCCTGGCCGGCGGTCGAATGCCAACGGGCCGCCGCCTTGTCGGCCATCTCCTGCGGATAGGTGGCTTCGTGGTACAGCAGGTCCACGCCGCGCACCCATTCCGCAAGCTGCGGGAACGGGGCCGTATCCGAGCAGTACGCATAGCTCTTCGGGGCCGCCTCGGGATGCTCCCGGAGGCGGCGTTCCGTCAGTTTCTCATCGAAACGGTAGCCGTAGCACTCGATCTTGTGGTTGAGCGGGAAAGCACTGACCGTCACCCATTTGGAGTCATGGATGAGCTGCGGCTCGCGGCAGTCCACGGCCGTGAACACGATCTCGTATTCCGTCCCGTCCGTGAAGAAACTCCTGTAGAAATTAAGCACGGAGCCCAGGGCCTGGGGGCCATAGATGTAGAGCGGAGCGGTCCGCCCGTACATGGCCATCGTGCCCAGCAGGCCGAACAGGCCGAAGAGGTGGTCGCCGTGGATGTGGGTGATGAAGATGGCCTCTACCTTCAGGAAAGAGAGATGGGCGCGCCGCATCTGCTGCTGCGTGCCCTCTCCGCAATCCAGAAGGAACAAGCGCCCGTGCACGGCCAGGGCCTGGGCGCTTGGATTCCTATCAGAAATGGGCATGGCCGAAGCCGTGCCCATTATCGTGAGAGTGAAGTTCATCGGGATTTACTCGCCTTTCTCGAGCCTCTCCTTGAGGGCGGCCAGGGCGTCGATGTCGCCGAGGGTAGCCTTCTCGATGTTGGAGTTGACCTTCTTGACGGCCTTCTTGGTGTTCTCGGCCTCCGTGGCGGCGACGCGCTCCTTGACCTCCTGGTAGGTACGCAGGTGGCTGAGGAGGATGCGGCGCGTGGAGCGGCGCAGGTCGATCACCTTGAACGGCAGGGTCTCGCCGACGACGGCCTGCTTGCCGTCTTCCTTGACGAGCTCGCGGGTGAACGCAAAGCCTTCGGCGTCACCGCCCAGGGTCACGGAAGCACCCTTGTCGGTCGTGGCGGCGATGGTGCCCTCCACGGTGCTGCCGACGGGATACTTGGCCTCGATCTCGTCCCAAGGGTTCGGGATGAGCTGACGGTGGCCCAGGCTGAGCTTGTGGTTCTGCTCGTCGAAGTCGAGGATCTGGACGTCGATCTCGTCACCGGGGGCGACCACCTCGGAGGGGTGCTTGATCTTGTTCCAGCTCAGGTCGCTGATGTGCACGAGGCCCTCGACGCCGTCCTCCAGCTCGGCGAAGACACCGAAGGTGGTGATGTTGCGGACCGTGGCCTTGTGCTTGCTGCCGACGGG